>Ga0315914_1002946_pt1 | contig 26056 bp, 16 predicted proteins | sample MpolenodulesMG_FD_203920 | JGI IMG/M metagenome (GOLD analysis project Ga0315914, IMG submission 203920) | Medicago polymorpha root nodule microbial communities from Los Angeles, California, United States - elongated nodules | ecosystem: Host-associated > Plants > Roots > Nodule | place: USA... | reverse complement strand
CATGTGATGTGTGAACAATGACAGTTGTGTCCCATAGTCCGTAGCTAGGTATGGATAAGGAGGCATAGCATACATATGGTGAAATCAGAAATGTGTTCTCTCTTTTCTCTCTATCAAATTGCTAAAATTTCAACAACATGAACTGTGTAACATGTTTTATACAACTTGTTAAAAAGATATCACAAATTTGTACTTTTTTATATATAGCACAAATTCACAACATCACAATCATTCAAAATCCTCTTTGTGAAATCAGAAATGTGTTCTCTCTTTTCTCTCTATCAAATTGCTAAAATTTCAACAACATGAACTGTGTAACATGTTTTATACAACTTGTTAAAAAGATATCACAAATTTGTACTTTTTTATATGGATGTTACTTTGGTTTACTGCACTTACAGCTTGAGCCAGTAGAATTGCTATGTGAGTGTGAACATTGAGTTGAGTGCTACAACTTTTAGAGTTGCTATGCTTCTCAGTATAATAATAGCGTTATAGCATCCTGAAATAAACACACCCTCTGGTGGCCGCAAGCGCGGCTGTTTGTGGGGCCAACAACTGCATGATACAAATAACAACTTCTGCGTTTGATAATACAGCTTTTTGGGTGGTCTGATGTTTCTGTTGTTAAATATGCTTGGATCTCATCCCAAAAGCTAGCTCAAAGGAGGAGGGGACTCAAGCATATTTATACAATCGATTTCCCGGGAACCTGAGCGATGTGGGACATACAACAAACTTCAACACCCACTCTCACGCCTAGCGTGGGCCTGGGTCCAATTCCCACATCACAATCCTTAACCCGGCTTTGATACCATGTTAACACAAATAATATGACATGAACATTTTAACAGAGAGAAGAGAAAACCCATGGAGGCTAGGGTTTCATTAACATAATAAGCAAAACTAGTATGCATAGTCTTACAATAAGAATATATACTAGAGAATATAAAAGTCTAAAATACCCTTACTAATAAATAATAACTATATTATCTAACATCTGTCACGTTTTTGGGCATCAATTTATTTAGCATTCTGTTCATTATTAACGGGTTGGCACATGAAATTTGTTTAATATGATGCTTCCAACCTAACCTATGATTTGTCTGCAGTCAAAAAGGGCACTTCAAAGGGATGCTTTTTCAGCGCGTGATTAAGCATTATGTGATTCAGGCAGGGGATGGTCAAGGAACAGGAGCAGCTGATTGGAACTTAAGAGGAAAGCAACCTGCAAGGTTTTCTTATTCTTTTGGTTTTTGCAGTTTATATATACAGATACAGTCAATCCAGGTGCTGATCCACCAGTGAGTTGTATAATTTTCTAATATAAGATATCATGATGATTCGCCAGTATGAAACATGAAGCATTCATGCTTGGAACATCCAAGGGAAAACACACCAACAAAGGATTTGATCTTTTCATCACAACTGCACCGATTCCAGATCTAAATGAGAAGCTTATCGTGTTTGGGCAAGTCGTCAAGGGAGAGGATGTTGTTCAGGTGATTAACTTTGCTTTATTATCATTGTCATGTCTGCAATTGTCTGGAAATTTGTTTTCCCTTTCCTGTTATCCTTTCTGTTTTAGTCATGATGATTTTTTACATATCTTTTCTTGTGTTGGCTGTTTATGATTGCCATTTTTCCATTTATTTTCAATCACTATCAAGGTTAAATATGTTGTGCAACACCAATATTTGTTGATTTATCACTTTATATGTAATAATGGTTGATTTTGAAATTTTTAGTAATGAATACAATAATGGTTCTAGTAGGTGGATACCAACACCATACTAATTTTGACATCTGTATAAATGGAGTTACTATTCTGTGATTGGATGACGTGTTCGGGAAGAAAATGCACCAAACTGTTTGAATGTCAGTTATAATACTTATTTGTGTCTGAGAAATAATGGTTTTTAATAATATTACAAAATGTGTCAAATCAGTAGATTTCAAAATTAAGGTTGATATTGAATATTACATAACCCTGCTCCAGGAAATCGAAGAAGTGGATACAGATGAACATTACACTCCTAAAATAACTATTGGGATACTTGATGTGACTCTCAAACAAAAGGTCTGAAGGTTCTGTGCTAGATCAAGAGCACAATGAGCGCTCACAGTTTGCTTATAACCTGTTTTGGTGCTTCGGCCAAATCTTTTGTACAGGGATGATGAACCATGAGAAGTTCACCTGCGGTGCTTCTATAAAGCTTTTGAGCCTCGATGTTGTTTTTGCTTTTTTTAGTTATGAACAGTGATGCAGGAAATATACAATCTCCTATTCTTGCCTCTTTCTGTTACTTCATAATTTTTTTTACTTTCTATTTCATTTGATTTTTGAGAAAGAAAGGGGGCGGGATTTGTGCATGCTTGTAAGATTGGTTATATCACATTTTCTCTTTTTATTACTCATGTAGGTTCAATGAGTTCACAAGATCATTTCACTTTGAAGTTTATTTTTCTGTTGTACTTTAACTGAAGACCAATTTAGCAGTGAGCCAAAATGCCAAGTTTTGTAATATTCTCTTTAGTGATGCTCCAGTTACACTTCCATTTGGTTAAACTAGCTATAACCGTAAACTATATTAATTTATAGTTCGATTCTGACTAGTATTTTATTTCTGTTATAAAATTGGAGCATTTATCAGGTTATATTTTTAAGAGACATTATGAGTAGCTTATATTGATGATACATATGATATACATTTCAATAAGTATTTAGATGAACTTATAAAAAACTAATGACTTAAGTACGTGTGCAATTAGCAGAGTATACCCTAAACATTTCAGATAAATTTATTATTCCAACAAGTTTTACAAGCAACAATGATACTACTTTGATACCTCATATTTTAAACGCATATTCAACGTTTCACTTTATCTCTATTTCTCTTTGAATCACATTACATTATTTTATCTTTTTCTCTCTTAATTTATATTTCTATACGGAATGTCCACCAAATATTTTCCTTTTGCGGGTATGTAAAGTTTCAGAGTCTCATTCCTAGCTTGCACGTACGTTAATGGCTTAAATTGAAAAGACCATGATGAGAAAAACTGAGGGAGAACCGTGAGAGAAACAAAGAAGACTTCTGGTTTTTTAATTAGAAAATATAATTAAATTTGTTAAATTATATTTGCTCAATTGATTTCAGTTAAGAGATTATAGGAATTGAAGAGTTAAAAGTTTAGGTTCAAGTTCTAATAAGAAGAAAGCTAACTGTTGTCATTAAAAAAATGAATTTGATATATATTACTCCCACCATCTATAATCGTTGCTAATTTAAGGTTTGGTCACACCTTAGAAAACAGTCCTATGGTGCGTTTGGTTTCTAAAAAATCAAGGGTAAGACATGACAATTTCAATTGTACGGTGTTTGATTTGTAAAACGGTTTCAGGGATTGGGACAAACTGGAGGGGACAAGACAAAAACTGAAATTCTTATCCCTCATCAAACAACAACACAACTTTCTGTCCCACGTACAAGTTGTTTAAAATACCAAAATAACATTTTATCTACCAAAAATTATATAAGACAAAAAATTATTCAATACCATAAAAATTTGTCTTATGCTATATTGTTTTGTTTTGTATCGTTCAGTTCAGTATTTATTGTTTTACAAATTAAACGCACCCTATCAATCTCTTTTATCCTTAATTCACTACGTAAAAATAATTGTATTTAATGCATGCTTTTGGAGATCCAAATTTAAACTCGAGCGAAGAAGAAAATCACTAATATAACAACTAATTACTAACCTTATTTAAAAAAATAAATTAATTGTTCTCACTCGTTTGATATGAATGTATTAGGAGGGCAATCTGGCGGGACAAAAACGGGTAGCGTTGTCCCAATTCCTCACTGTTTACTACTCATTGCAAGGTATAGGGTATTCACTTGTTTATGTATTTTTGTCATCTCTAATCTTGAGTTAACTTAATATGTGCATTGATCTCTCGATTAATATGTCAATATATTTTTACGTGTGAAAAGAAAAAGCATAGAGGAAATAGGCAATTTGATCCTCAAAATTGCTAGTACCAATAAGCATTGTTCTTGATTATTGAGAATTGTCAAATACAGTACATAATGAATTATTTTTAAAATTATTTTTTTGTTAACTTTTAACATTATGAATTATGATGTAACACATTAACTTAATATAATGCGGACTTCCATGTTGAACACCTTCAATATCATCACAATATAATTGTAGAGAATAATTTATCGTGAGACTAAGAGGATAATTATAGAGAATATGTACAATTTACCGAACAACGAAACGAAAAATAGAGTATTTACCTATAAAATTTAGACCATCGTAAATACAAATTCATCTGTAAATGCAATGTTTTTTATGACTACTAGATAATACAAATAGATTGATTTCCATTTTAAAAAAGATTGCATTTGCCGATGAATTTGTCTCTACAATGACCTAAATTTTATAGGTAAATAAGTCTCTACTCTCTAGTTAACACAACATGTCAAAAACTCAAAATCTCTTAACAATAAAAGTTAACAGACGAACCATCGTAAACATTACTTTATAATTTTAAATACGTACTTGCCAATTTCCAAAAATAAAAATTGATCAAGAAGAAAGGAACATTTTTTTTAAAATGAGGGACTATTTTGATTGATGTTAGCATTTTGTAAGACCAATTTGTCTAGACATTCAAATTACTCACGATGACATGGTAATTTGCCAGAAAAGAAAAGCTATTGGTGTAACGGTCTAATGACATGATTTTCATTAACATGCTTATATAATTAGTGTATTTCAGAATGCCGAACAAAGAAATATGTAGAACTATATACGATTATCTTTGGTTCCATTTCCAGTGTACTAATTTGACTTATTAAAAAAAAAAAACTACTAAATGGACATGATTCAATTTCTACTTGAAACATGTATAAAATGACCTTTAGTAAAAAATATATTTTAAGCTTGTGAGAAGATGATTACCTAACAATTATATTAGTTAAATCATATAAACTTATAAGTTCAGATTTACTCTATTTAGACAATACTCCATTTTTTTTAACATGCAAAAATGAAACTTATATTAACAACAAAAACGTCGCTTCTTCCGCACAAGACGTTGTAAAAGAAAACGACCATAATTACACAAAGTGTTTAATCAAAATAGAAGATATAAGCATAGGGACAGCTAACCTATACCCAAATAAAGAATAAGACAAGCTGGTTAGACAATACTACATTTAGAACTTTTAGTATAAACTAGCGATATGGCGGTACCAAGTTGATTTTTAACATCATTAATTTAGGTCCCCTAAGAAAAACATCATTAATTATTTAGGTCAAACGTTAATTTGTCTTCAAAACGACTATAAATTTTTATAGGGTTACACTACCAAGTGCCCTACGGGCACTCTTTAAGGAAATCAAAAGTAGTAAATTTTCATTGGATTCAACAATATTTTAACTTTTAAAAAGTCAAACTCATCACTTTTTACCATTTTTCAATTCAATATTTCTAATTTTATCTTCTTAACCAATGCCTTAAAGGCACTCTTTAGCATTTTTCATTTTTCTAATCTTTTCATAAAGTTACTTCTAGACATAATAGTATTTTAATGATCACATAAGAGAAGTATTTAAATTTTGACGTGGAAGAATGAGTTTTTGATTTTCACATAAAAAATAATTTTGTTAATTCAAAATTATAAAAATGTTTTTTTAATTATTCAATCACTAACACTATAGAACCATGGGATAAAGAATAAACAATTCTGATGCTTGAAAACTCCTCTAGTGTTAGTGTATACATTTTTCTTGCAATACGCTCAGCATAAAAGCTTATCAACATTAACTTTCTAGATGCAAACGTACTATGTAGAACACTACATGCATAACTTAGAATAGTGCTAGTGATTCATAATTTTCTCTTGAAAGGCAAATAAAAATTCGAAACACTAGTCTACATACACCTAGTAAAACAGTATTATATGTAGAGAACTTGTTTACACACACATACACGCACACACAAAAAACACACACATAACTTAAAATAAGAGAATAAATAACCCTATCGAGAAGAAAAAAACAAAGTAAATAACCGCAAGATTAGAATTTTTTTGTCAAGAATACAGAATTAAGTATTAAAACTTCTTGTAATTGAAACTCGTGTAGTAATTTTTTAAGGTTGACTTCTATTGGCAGTTCAAACATAAGTTTGACTTTCTAGCATTGAGAGCATACATGCAAATCTTCTCCCAAAAAACATCACCATCATGAGTGTTATAATTCATATAGAGCAGCCATTTGGAATTTAATTTCTCTCTGAATAAAACTAGCCAAAATTTATTTAATTTATTATATATATATTTTATAAGCTACCTCCACAAGCACCCAATCCCTAGTGGAATTGGACTTGAAAAAAAAAAGTACAAAGAATCTCACATCAAAATAGAAAACACATCACAATTTAAAAAATCAAATTAAATTATCAAAAGTTCTATATCAATGTAAGATAACTCCTCCACAAAGAGAAATTGAGTCAACATGCTTTTATTATATGTTGTGATTATATTATATAATGTAGACAAGCAACCCCCACTAGACCACAAATTATTTTAGTAATTTAAAAATTCTTTTTGGTTTGGATTTTTCAATATCCAAAAAGTCTTATAATTTTTTATAATTACACAAAAGGTTGGCGTGCAATAGCCACATCTGAACTTGTCCACATCCAAGTGTGTTTTTAGTTGAAAAGTAGAAGACTCGTGTTTTCTACTCACAGGTGTAAAGAAGGTATTGTAATTGAAATTTATTTTCTTAAAAGCAAGATTAAAAAGCATGTCAATGTAGGACAAAAATGTCACTATTATTCTGTTTATTGGACACCCTTATCTAATTTAATTTGGTTTTAGCCACTCATATCAAAGAATTTTGTCTATATTCACCTAATTTGTTCTTTATATGGGAAGGTCGTTGTTTGTGAAATCTTCCCTAAATAATCTATGTGTCTAATAATTTGAATACTTGTCTTGAAACTATTGGATGATAGTAAGAAATATACCCCCGGTGTTCATGGAATCATAAACCCATGGACGAAGGCATGCATTACGAAAAATTGAGCACATCAAAGAGAATCAATGTAGAGGTTTATGCTCTATCATGGTGTATTCATGCACCATGACATTCCATGAGATGCACCATGAGTTAGCTATGAGTGAGTATTAGAGAGTGTTCAAAATAGAGTGTTGTTAGCACTACTCTAACTATTATATATTGCAGAGAGGTATCGTACATAATCTTTGAGTTTGGTCTCAAACTAATGCAGAAGATTTGCAATTTTTGAAGATCATCAAAGTCATGATCTGTATATTTGTTGAACAACTTTTTGAACTTTCCCTAATCTTCACATAAAAGTCTCACAATTAAAAAAAAAAATTAAACAACCCACAAATTCTTTGGTAATTAACAAAATTTAGTGGGTCAATTAGAGATGATGAATTTCATATTTTTGCTCAATAAATTTATGTTATTAGTATAATTTTGTCAAGTAGTCTAATTGAAAATATGCTCCAAGGGATCCTTTCATCTGAAAAAATAAAGACAACATACATGATTTTCTAAATAGTGTTGCATGTAATTTATAATCTTCGATAATATTATCATATTTTGCCATTCAATGGTTGTTTGTTACAAAATAACGGATAACATATAAGATAGTTGATAGGTGATAGTGAATAAGATAGTTGATTGAACATATAGTGTTTAGTGAAATACTAGTGTTTGAACTAACTTATAAATATGAAATAAGTTATAAAAAATGCATGTTAAATCAATATTTAATTTTTTTTCTCAATCAGATAACATGGTAAAATAAAGAGAGAAAAAAAAAAGATAAGATATAACCTACTCCCATATACTAGTAAATAGGTTATAAGCTCGTGAGAAAACAGTTGTTATCAAACTTTTTTTGTTGGTCATAGGAGCTTATAAAGAGCTAGCTTATTGTGTGTTGTGATAAACGTAAGGTGAGATAGAAGTTCCACATCAGATAAAAAAGTGATCTTGCCTCATTAAAGCGCACAAAAACATGAGTTGGTGAAGGGAGGGCGCACCCATGCATGTATTCAATGCATGTTGATGTGTGTCAAGCGTATGTTGACACATGTAAAACGTGTGGCGATGATGCGTACTGAAACAAAAAATTCCTAAAAATATCAATTAACTTAAGACCATACTCGGTACGATCGAACAACGGCGACACACTTTTGATGGTCAGCTTCAGTGTGTCATCGCCTGTTTACAAAACTGCTTACCTTCAATCACACAGTCTAAGAGTCCGTTCTCCACTGTATAAACATCAAGTGTTGCGTGTAAACTCTCCAATATGAAACTTTTAGGAATTTTTCAATTCACACACAAACACACATAGTATTCCAACAAATTTCAGTCAAATACGTAGCACATGGAAATCGGTAATCCGTTCGATCCTTCCATGCAATTCGTAGCTTTCTTCCCTTTGGCACAAGCAAATTAATCTTCTTAAGTTACACGTTTTCCTTCTAAAGAAAAGTTACATTTAAAAGATCATATTGCAAAACAATTCAATAATCTCTATCATGGTTAATTGATTATCAATAGTTTCCTAATTGAACAGTACAAACAAAAAGGACATAAATGTTAAAGAAAAGCCACCCAACTTTTCAATTTAGTGTATATGGTCTCCTATCCAACCTTTATATTTCTTTGCTACTATTAAATTATTATCTATTTGGTTATCATGGGATACTTTCGACATTTAGTTAATTAATTTTGTTGTAAAGTGAATTGGATTATGTGGCTCAGGAACATCTGTTTGTAGTGGCGTGGAGATCCTAAAGTTAGCTTTTCTGGTCGATCGATAGAGCCAATGATCTCTGAGTCATATATAAGAAGAAACTATTTTAATTTAGTTTAATTTTAAAAGAATATAAATAAATATAACCTAGCGATTGAACCACGGTTCCCTTATTTCTTCACGTACTTGCATTTGCATACATGGATGTGGGCTGGTAGGTTAGCAAAAATAAAAATCTTTCATGTATATATTATAATGTTTTGCATATGCATTGTTTAAATTATGTGTATCACTCTTGCCAACCAAAAAACACTCATGTGTAGCACAGGCATATACACTTTTAACCTATATAGCTTTATGATCAATATAATTATGTGTTGATGGTGTATCTAGAAAACTATTCTATATGTTTTGAGGTCAATTAGGTCCACTTAAGTTTTAAAATATTATAAGGTCTGTAAGATAATTTTCTAAATATACAATTTGGTCCAATATAATGTTTAAAAAAAATCCAAATAATATGATCCATTAAATATTTTAAGAAATCCAAATAACCAGCAAGGTGCATAATTATATGTATTTTATAAATATAATCCGAATAATTAATTAAACATGGAGGTTGGATAGCTCAACTTACAAAGAGAAAGAAAAAAATAACAACCAATAGTTTTTTAATATTAAGTGAGACTTAAAACAATTTTTAATTCATGAAGTCTTTTTTATCTGCATATGATGCCTTTGTTAGAATTTGTGTTAGAGGTCTGCTGCAATATAACTTAACCAAGAAGATGATGAAGAAGAATGCACAAATAAATTCTAAAGCGTGTGTGGGATACATTAACATTTAGATTCGATTTGTTTCCATCAATTATTGTTAACCAGATGCAAAAGAGTATAATGACGAATCTCCTTCATGATACTTTGTTTACATAATACCTATTTTAGTGCTCGCTAACCCTTATCTGCTTTCGCTCTAGTGAGCCTCCAAAACCCAACACACATACTTTTATTTATAAAGAAAAGATTATATTTGTTTTTTGGGGTAAAATGCACTTTTGGCCACCCAAGTTTCACAAACTTGTAATTTTGGCCCCCCAAGTTTGAAAATAGCATTTTTGCCCCCTTAAGTTTTACCCCGTTGCAAAACCATAGTCCCCTTTGATTTTGACTCAGTCAAAACTGATGTGGATGGCATGTCACATGCTGACCGTGTAATTTTTTTATTTTAAAATAAATAAAAGCTACATAATTAGAAATGAAATAAAATAATTGGAAAATAAAATAAGGAGACAATGTTGTTTTTTTTAGAGGAAGGAGACAATGTTTTTGTTGTTGTGTTTGATGGAAAACCAAAAGCAACAGTAATAATTGGTTTGAATTTGGATATGAGTTATAGAGATTGAGTTTGATTTGATTTGTTTGAATTATTTTGATTTTGAGGATGAAGATTAGGGTTGAAGATGAAGAAGATTTTTCCAATGTTTATTATTAGTTTTAATTTCATTTTTCTAATTTTTTTAATTTTAATTAATTTCCATGTCTGCTCACAGTAGTCAATATTTTATATAAAAAATATCCACATCATCTTTGACTGAGTCAAAATCAAGGGGGCCATGATTTTGCAAAGGGGGTGAAACTTAAGAGGGCAAAAGTGTTATTTTCAAATTTAGGGGGTCAAAATCGCAAGTTTGTGAAACTTAAAGGGATCAAAAGTGCATTTTAACATTGTTTTTTTAACTATCTCATCTTAAATTTTGTTGTAGACCTCAGATATAGAAGATGAAAAGAGCTGGGTTTTGTTTAAGTAACATGTTTGTTGAAAGTTAAAACTCACTAAGAAATTACACGCCTTTGATTAAGTTGGAAAGTATCCCTTTCCATCTCTTCCAAGTAGATGAACTAAAACTATATTTAATTTATAAAACTAAATTATCATATTATAAATTTGAAGGATTAAATTATCCAATCCTTTTAATTTTTCAAAGATCAAAATATCTGCCATTTGAAAGAGATAAATGTAAATATTTTTGTAAGTGTTTTTTGAATTCTAAAGTCTTTGTCATCTTGAACTTAGATACCATCTCCTCGGTTTAAATGTAATTTATAAAAAATTGAAATACAGATTTGATAAAAAAAAGGTTTTGGTAAGAATCAACACAAAAAGTCTTTTCTTTAAAAAAAAAACACAAAAAGTCTTTGAAAATTGCTCTTCTCACTTTTGATTTTGCTCATTCCCTTAATTCAACGTGAGTTAACTCACGCTAATAATTTTAAAACCAGGTCGATCATTTTTTAAGCTGATTTAACCGATCTCAAAAGTGTCAGTTTGGATTAACTCACGTTGAAAAATACCGAGCGTGAGAAGAGCAATTTCTAAACTCTTTTATACATCAGAATATCGAGGCCAACATTGATTGGACCTAATTGACAATCCTCGCATTTCGACCTTATTATCTCTACAAATTTCAATCCAAAAAAGATACGACACACAAGAGTTGAAAATTGCTCGTATATAGTGTTTGTTCATAGACACCTTAAATTGATTAAAATATCCTCAACGATAATTAATTATTGATCTGCTCTCAAACAATAGTTAGTTGTCAATCCAAACCTCTCATATATAGGAATGCACAAACAAAACTCATTTTTGGTCAGTTTGAGATATCTGTGAACATAGATGATCGATGCTTAATATGGGTTATTAGAAGCAAAATTGATTTGAAAAGGTTCAAAAGAGAAAAGAACCCTAGCAAAGCAGCGAAGTACAAACAAAGATCTTGAAAGGAATGTAGGTTCACCAAAGTATGATCTTATATATCGTGGTTTATAATGCAAATTAAAGAAATTGGATATCAACTGAGTTGTGTGTAAAAAGTGTCCTATGGCCTTAACCCACATGCATCCACGATATCTTCCCCCTCATCTTCCTCTCATGACGATCTCCACCTTAGAAGTTAATATCTTCACCTTAGGATCAATTGCCTTTTGTTTTGTTTTAAACCATTTGAATATTCAATAGAAAATCATTTGTGATGTAATTTATTTGGTATGAATGATATATTATGGTTAAAGTAAATCACATGTTTTTCGTGATGTACATACATTAAATTTGCCTTTGCTAAAAAAAGAAGAAGTAAATCACATGTTTAGTTACTCAATTTGCATTTTAAAACTTTTACATGACATTGAATGCTAAAATTTTAGGGAGAGCTCTTTGTTAAAAAGATACAAATATTGTTACTGATTTGCTTAGTGAGAATCATAAATTAAAATCTAATTCAACAAGTTTGTCATCATAAAAAATAGTTGTTGAAGTAAAATTCCAATTTTGCAACAAACATTTGAAAAATAATTTTAAGACCGATATCTAACTTGTGCTTTTGAGTGATTTAATTTATAGACAGGTTCTGATTATGATACAAGCATCTCATATTAGCGAAATAATTTAATCCATCTCAAAGTTTGTGACATGATGCATCCCTCTAAATTGTGATAGATTGATATTTTGTAACAAAATCCATCACTAATTTGTGGCCAAAATCAATAATTATGTTATGTTTTCGTCCGGTATTAGTGATGGAAGAACTAAGAGTTTGCTTGAGTTTAAGTGGTTAATGAGATCCACAAATGTTGAATTTTTCAAGATAATTTAAATTCGATTCCTGAATGAAATAATTTTTTACTAGACTTTACTTATCTTCCGGTTGAACTCCGAATTATCAGGACTATTTTCAATGAGAACATTAATTAGTTTATGTGGCACATTAATTTGTTTGCAACGAAATTGTGTTGCTTAGCGACAAATCACATACCCTATCTAAATTTAGTTTTTTCCTTCTTCTAGTGGAGTGGCCAATAATAAATAGTTTTTTTTAAAGGAATAATAAATAGTTACTATTTGTAAATCAATGTTTTTTTTCATTGTATTATTTTTATTTGGTTCTAAAGATTGGTTAGCGGAGAACTCACACATATCGAAGAAAAAAATTCATCAATAGATTTGTTCAAGCAATAAAGAACTTTGGGCACCGGAGGCCAGGAGAACACCAACACACCTAAAAGCATCAAAACCAAGAGACTACAAAATAAAAAGGCCATCGAGCACCCACACACCAAAAACACAAAGGTATTTTCTTTTCTAAACCCTATAAATTTCTTACGCGTCCTATGAGTTTCAGATTTTATAATTCGAACAACGTTAAACACCCTCCAAATACCTTCACAAATCCTCCTTGGTTTCAGATTTTATAATTTGAATAGGGTACGCAAGAAAAAAAGGAGGGTTGGGAAAGAAAATAGCCAAACACAAAAGGTATAAGAAAAAAGCCCAAGGACCCAAAAAGATCCCTGGTCACACACAAAACAAGCAAAAAAAGGAAGCCCACCCCAACACGCCAACATGAGAAATAGAGACAAGAACACCCACAAGATAGAAGAACCTCGAAATCCTGGAACCTCCCAAACCCTCGAAGACACATAAGATCCATATGTGCCAAACAACACTGAACCCTAAAGGTGTTAACAAAGAATTGGTTTTGTCTCCCACTCATAAGGGGAGCTGCGATGCCTAGGAAATTTACCAAAGAACCACTCCCAAGAATGAAAAATAATCCTATCAATCAGTTGCTCAATCTCGAAGTTACTTTCTGAGAAAGGTCATTACGGGCTTTTCAGATATACCACACACTCGCATGCCCGACCAATAAAAAGCCTAACCTAGCCCTCCTCCTACGTCCTACCTACACCTAAAGGAGAACTCACCAACTAAATGTTAAGAACTCGGACACTGCATATCAAAATGCTCATACGACTACCATATTTGATGTACTGATTGTGTACTCTTATTTTTATCCTAAAAGTACTAAAAGTAAATGAAGAAAGAATATGAGGAAAAATACATAGTACATTTTTATTTGTCTAAAAAGTAGTGAAAATTTAACTTGGTTGGTTATTATAAAGTAAAACTAGCAGCCCTAAACACCGTGGTAGCAAACTTAAGCCAAACCCATGCTGGCCCATCAACTTATATATAATAATTGCCCACGAACTTTAGTGGGAAAACTCGGTTGCATATTTTATTGTCTCCCCTATAATTGTTATAACCTACAGATACTTATACGTCACTTAAATTTGAGCAATCTCATCCATAAATTCCCACCCCACAAGGCCATAACAACAATTAAAGAAACAAATTAAGAGAGATTATATATACATATACACCCCTACCTAGATCCATTCCACCAATTAAAGGAATCACAAACAAGAAGAGAAATACATAAAGATGAGTGAAGAATGTGGTGGAAACACTATTGCTACATCTACTACTCCATTAAACTGGTGGTATCTTCAAGCAAATTCTCTTTCTTCTAATTGGAACGATGTTAAACATGCATGGAACAACCAAATGAATAATCCAAATTCTTCCTCTTCTTGTGAGGATCAAGATATATCTGTTTCTTCTACATCTTTCACCAATGCATCCAACCATTCAAGCCTCACCGTTGAATCCTCTCGAAGAGTCTTCGTCGAGCCGCATGCACCACCTTCCTCCAACGACTTCATGGCCGAACATGCTTCGGATAACCAACTATGGAGTCATGTTTTGTCGTAAGTTTTGTATATTGTTAATTATTACAATTGTGTATGTTTATGATGAAAACTAGTCTCAATATCACGAAATTATGTGCGTCAGAATTTCAGAACAAAGGAGAAAATTTTCAATATGCTATTGAGTGAAAACATGGATTCCAATGATATTATTTCGTGACATTAAACAATTTCCTAATTATTAATATATATTTGATGTTTATATTGCTATATATTATTGAAACTGGCAAGAAGATAATAAGAGACAAATCTTTTAGAGTTTTAGGTTAGAAATTTTGTGAAGTTTAGGGTGTTTCAAGTTAGGTATATAGGGTTAAGGTATACTATGTTTTTTTTCTTTCAGTGTGCGTAAATAATATTCTTCTAGGCCTTTGTTTTCCACTATCTATAACAAGATAACAGCTGTTATGTGCACTATAATCAGTGTTTTCACACTATGCAACAATGATCTCTTCTACTTTCATAGTTTCCTTGTATATCCATCCACGTACCAATAAAAAACCCACTTGGATTCTGTAAGATATATAATTAAAAAGTAAATTTATTATATATTTTAGTCTATATACAGCTAATTAGCTTTTTGTTTGATAAGAAATGTTTTGTATATTTTAATTACAACTAATTTACTTTCTTATGCAAAATAATATATAGAGGTGTTGGATCAAATGGAGAGTTGCACAACAACCAAGAAATTGGAGAGAATTTCTTGGATGGCCTATCATCAAAAACCATGACAAACACTATGTTTGATCAACCAGCTTGTGACTATTTGAAGAAACTTGATACAACAAGTTGGGAATATAATACTAGTGGTTCAACTTCATTCAATACTAATTTTGAGAAGCACTTAAATGGATACAGTGAAGCTCTTGTTGAGAATAATGAAAGGTTGACAAAATTATCCAATCTTGTGAGCACTTGGTCTATTGCCCCACCTGACCCTGAAGTTAGTAGCCACTTTGATTCACAAACAAACAACAATTTGTCTACTAATTCCTCCAATATGGATCATAATCACTACACACATGATTCTGACCCTAATTGTCATTTCAAACTACCTTTTGGTGATTCCACATCATGTACTATTAGAGAAGGAGTAGGTAATAAAATGTTCCCTAGTTGCCATGATATTCAAGACATGAATAAGGTTAAGCAAGAATATCATCATCATGCAAATGAAGTGATGCAAGGACATGTATTTAGAAAATCACTTAACCCAAATGGATATCTTGATGGATTTAATAATAGCCTTAATTCAGTGGGAGATCACAATGGCAAATTTTATGAAGGGTTGCCAAATATTTCACCATGCACCAAAAATTTCTCAGATGTTATATCCTTTAATAGTAGGCTTGGAAGGCCAGTTGTTGGAATTCATCCACAAAGGCTTAATATGAGATACTCAAACTTATCTGAGTCAAAGAAACAAGGGCTTCAAACACCATCACATGTGAGTTATTTTTCTTCTTCTTTTATAGACAAATTTTAATTGTTAATTTGTTAGGTACATACAAAATTTCACCTAAAATAGTGATTATCCATCTTTGTACCTATATTTTTTTTTTAAACAGAAAAATTTATTAATAATCAAGTCTCTGCACCACTAATTTCTTTGTTGATTTAAAGTTTTTAGTATGGCAACTAATTTCTATTCAAATTTTTTAGAAAAAGTCATGCTAGCTATGACATGAATTTGTCAAATAAAATGTGCATGCAATTAATTTATGCAGATGAGAACTACTAATGGAAGAGGAGAGGGAACAACACGTGAAGTAAAGAAGAAAAGATCTGAAGAATCATCAGAAGCAAGTTTGAAGAAGCCTAAGCAAGATACTTCAACAACAAATTCAGCTTCAAAGGTACATTACATATATTATTATGTAATAAACTACCAACTTGAACTAATTATGAGTGTAAAAAAGTCATATAAAGTGGGAAAACCTTTTTATTTTTTTGTGTATTAATGTAAATTAAGAAACTTCTATTGATTGTTTAAAAGGTGCAAGCACCTAAAGTCAAGCTAGGAGACAAGATCACAGCCCTTCAACAAATTGTGTCTCCATTTGGAAAGGTTACTACAGATTGCACTAATCCCCACACCTCTACCCTTTTTCATTCCTATCTTTTTTGTATAAATAATTCACAGTGCTTTTACTTTTCTCACTACCTACTTCATAATAATAAATTTATTTTATTTTTCTTGTTGAATTTCAGACTGATACAGCATCTGTGCTGTTTGAAGCAATAGGGTACATAAAGTATCTTGAAGAACAAGTCCAGGTGGGTATCATTATGGAAAAGTTCCCATTCATTATGCATTATATGTAACTATATAGAATATAATATACAATTATTGTTGCTTTTCTCCTCCTTTTCATTTTTAATGCAAACGAAATCTGACTTCTAGGATTATTACTTCCTTATAAATATGAATAAACTAACAACAATGTTGTGTTAAGCGATTACACATTTTCCATGAGTATCTCATGAGCTTCATCAACTATATTCCCTCCATACTAAAATGTAAGCAAAAATATATCAACATAAGTTGATAAATTTTGATACAAATACATTAACTTTTATTGACCAATTTTTGCTTACATTTTGGGATGGAGTAAATATATTATAAGGAGATTTTAAATAACAAAAGATCACCTAATTAAAATCTAATTATGATTAATAAAGATATGTGTCCTGCCTTTATGTTAATCTTAGCCGCTACAAATTACAAAATTGCATATTTTTAACTTATAATTAAGAGATTAAAGACAATTGTTTCTCTTTAAGATATTTTAGTAGATTAAAACCAAAACAAAATAAAAATAAATAAATTTCTGAGGCTTGCATGCCCTATATTCGTGTAATTCATTGGTGTTTTTTCGTTTTTGGGCGTAAGCCCTCTTTTTCAACCAAAAAAGAAAAGATTAAAAACAAAACAAAATGAAAAATATAAATTTTATAGGGACTAAACATGTTTAACCATTATACTTTTTAACTTATAATTAAGAGATACTTCAAAAAAACTTATAAGAGATTAAAGATGCAATTTTTTTTTATCATAACCCTTCCATTCATAGAAAATGGCCTTTATAATTCATATTTCGACTAAGAAGTAAGTAAAGTACAAATGATCATTTCAGTCATAATTTGAACTAAGTTTCTTCCAAACAATTGGTATTAAAGATGCCGCTTCAAACACAAACAATTCAACTGCAACTAATATAATAATCTTTTTCTTTATTATATGCAATTAATAGTTTAATTTATGTTGTTTAATTCCTTTTACGTTCTTAATTATTATGTAGTTACTGAGCAACCCTTACTTGAAGGCAAATTCACACAAGGTAATTAAGAAATTAAGCTATATATATCTATTAAGCACTTTTTAAAATTAAATTAGTCTCTCAAATTATCACTCTTAATTAGAGATGATTAACATATTGACATAATAATTAATCCAGGATCCAAGGGGAAGCTACTTCGATAGAAAAGATAAGGAAGATGCAAAGCTAGACCTTCGAAGTAAAGGTCTTTGTTTAGTTCCTACTTCATGTACCCCTATAGTTTATAGAGAGAACAATGGACCAGATTACTGGACACCAGCGTATAGAGGATGTATGTATAGGTGATTAATAACACATACATATGACTTATTCCAAAAATAGTATGTGGTTGTATGTACTATAATTTTCTAGAATCTTGGAAATTATAAGATCTCGTGAATAAATCATATATTATCCTAAATGTAACTATTTATTGTCTTGATGTAATGCCTGGTTACACGAGTATACACATTTTGGTTGAGGTTCAAACAAGGGCTGGTATTTAGCAATTTTTTCTTTTAAGTTCTCTTACTAGAAACAATGTGTTTTTCATAATAAAAAAAAAATACTTGAGTAAAAAAAGATAAAACTGAAAAGAAAGAAATAACAGATTGTTTACAGATAAAACTTGCTCGGTGACCCAGGTGGTGGATAAGATTAAGTCCCTCATATTTATGTGGTTGAAGGCGAAATTTACTACTCTTCCCTTCAACTTTCATGGTTGGTGGCTTAATCCGTTCACAATACTGGACATAAGCTAATTGTTATTTCTGTTCTAGTTTTGTATTTTTGTACAGATTTCTTGTAAATACTGTTTGGACTTGTCTGTTTCTTTTTTAGTATACTTTGTGCTAGGAAAGATTCATTGTTTGAGTAATATATTCCATTTTAGCTTATTAAAAAAAAACTGCTTAAAGTAAGAATGTTTCTATCACGATATAGACAAAAGATGCACATTTTACCAATTTAGCTCTCCAATTACAAACAATGAATATAAGTGTGAATTATCCAATTTAGCTCTGTCAAACTAAAAGAATCTATTTGAAACTTTTGAACTTAAAGACTAACTTGAAACTTATGTCAAACTAAAACGACCAAAAGTGGTATTTGACCTTATTTTTTCGCAAAGGACTCGCCAAATAATGTATACATAACCTTATGCAAACAAAATAACTGAATAAGAAAGCACAGATTAGCAATTTAGATCTCCAAATATAGATCTAATGAAAGCTTATTAAAATTGTTGAAATTGAATATTTGAAAACAAATGAAAACAAAATATAGATCTCCAGATCTAAAAACCAAGCTGATTATAATTGTTGAAATTGAATATTTGAATCGACTCTAGTGTTTGCCATGATCAATATGCAATGGAAGGACCTAATTTGACATGTAAATCAAAATATTTGATAAAAGAAAAAATCAAACTAATAATCTTTATAGAAATGCAATGTCTTAACGATCGACGAATAGAATTAGTGTGCATGCTCAATTGCTCATCACCTGCTGTACAGAGAAAAATATTAAATGAATTATATATTCATGCCTGGTCAACTGAGAGTTAGCTAAGCGTGCATCACATCAAAAACTTTTGTAACATATGGTTGAAACTTTTTAGGTTCTATTGTCACTAATTCTCAGTACTTTAGAATTTGTGAAATTGTAGATAGATTCTTCATCTTCATACATAAAAGGTTCACACTCCATTTTATACACCTTAAATATGGTATCGTTTTAATTTTTTTTTTGTATAATCAGTAGAATTATATCATTAATTGACTGTGGAAAAACAAAACCATATATGGTGGAACAGCATGGATGGTTTTGAACATGTCCACTCACTCACACATTGAACGATATAGGATGATTTTCACATGTAAAAAAGATGGGATTGTTTCTAGAAGTAGAGAGTGACGTATTGTTAAGTGCCAATGAGAAATTGGTCAAAGGGGAGATGAGCAGAAAAGCCAATTGCAAGGTTGGTGGTGCACTCAAACATAGATCAGTCATGCTTCTTATAATGAGAGCCAAGACAAACACACCACTCTCAGACATCCTCAAATTTTTTTGGAACAAAAGTATTTTTTTTTCTTCATTTTTCTTGTGTTCTAGCAATTTCAAAATACAAATTTATGGAATTGATATTCATTTCAGTAAATTTTGAAATTGATAGTAATATCGAATATTTTAGATTCATCACTCCCTTCTTTTTCTCTTCTCCTCTTTTCATTTTCTTCGTCCATCTATAAGGAATGGTTTAGGATAAAAAAAATTTGGCATAAATCACCCCTTTAATTAATTTTTCTATCATTTTATATAAGTGATTTTTCATATATATTTTTTAAAAAATCTTAGTGATTTTATCAATTTAGTACAACATATTATTTTGTTTGCCATCTTGGTGTTATGTTAGTTTGTTTTTTCGTCTCGTTGTAGTGTTCCTTCAATTTAAATTGATATATTAGATTTGATCTAAAAGTATTGGTATTTCAGACACTTTAATATTATCAGATTGATAAACTTTATCATATTTTATAGTTATTTCGTTGTTGTTTGCTATTATTAACACAAGTAATAATATTTTTCTCATTTTCATTAATTATGTTCTGAAATAGAATAATTAATCATAGCAATTTGAATTTTAAAATGATAGTAATTGGTATTCACTTCGGCAATTTTGAAAACTGCGGAATAAAATTTTGAAATAATTTAGCTCTAAAAGAGTTGATATTTTTTTACCTTTTTTTATATCTAAAAACAATATATATTTTTCTACATCTTGTTATATCTAAAAACAATATTAATTTATTTTATAGATTAATAAAAAGATTAACATTTTTTTATGAAAAATTACCAAAAAGATTAACATTCTTCTTCTTCTTCACCTGAAGAACTAGTTCATCACCACCACCACCAAACTCTATAACACTGTTAAACATCTAAGTCCAACGTCAACAATAGCCAACAAAACCAAGAACAACTCATTTCCAACAAACAAACCCAAACTAGAAATCCTTATTCATCGTCAATTCAAACTCATACTACAATCTTCGTCATCATCATCACAATACCAAAAAACATTTTCCCTTTAAACTAACAAACCCAAACCAAGAAAACCTGCAAACTTTCTTCGTCAGTACCATCCGAGTTCAAAATCAAGTGCGGAGAAGGATATTGTTGAGAAATGTAGATCCCAATATTTTTTTACTAACCCATAAACTCATATACTTGAAAGTTATTTCTTTTTCTTCAAAATCCGAAGAGAAAAAAAAAACGCAGTGAACATGTTTGAAAAAGGTTTCTCCTTTCCAATTCTCAATAACAAAAAAAAAATCATCACATAAAAATCAATCAAAAAACAACAGTAAAAGAAAGTAGCAATAGAGGCACTGATCTCACTCCAAAACAAAAGTCAAATTTAATGAAATAGAAATATTGTATTATTGATCGAAAAAATAAGAAAATATATTACAATATGATCTCTCCTAGCCTAAAACTTTTAAAATTTGTTCGGAAGTTTGGAGGGGACATAAGGGTTTTGGGCAGTGTTGTCGATGGAGGATGGCGGAGAGTCAAAAACCCGCCATACTGGCCAACATGTGGCACCTCCATGTATGAGTATGGCATTGTGGTGCCGCCATCCTTTACAAAATTGGCCATGGCGGAAAGCCAATAACCCGACACCGATATCCGTCATGGTCGATATTTGACAACACTTGTTTTGGGGGAGGGAGTGAGATATAATCTTAATAGTATTATAAAATTGTTGAAAAGATTTTTTTTTTTTTTTTTTTAATCAAAACTTTCCAAAATCCTCCTTCAATACATGTTTTGAGTTCCTCCATGCTAGGGGGATTTTGTATCAACAACAACAACCAAGCCTCATCCCACTAAGTGGGGTCGGCTACATGAATCAAATTACGCCATAAAGTTTTATCATAAACCATATTTTGGTCCAACTCATTGATCTCAAGTCTTTTTTAATTGTCTTTCATGGTCGTCTTCCTATGTCTAAAGTTGTGAAGCCCAGATACTTCAAAATGGGTGACGTATGGTATCCCCTGAATATCCAGCACCGATACCTGCCTGATACTTCCCGATACGTATCAGGAGAATATCCGAAGATTAAATTTTATTTTTTTAAAAAACAATTATCCGATACTTTTCAGATACATCTGGAATACGAGCAATAGGCAGTGGAAACATATATTTGCGGGCACCTGATGTTTCTATTATATTTGGTATATATGTAATTGACTAAGTAATGATGTTTTCTATTTAGGATATATCATATATATAATTGGCTAATTGTCGTTTTCTTTATTATCAATATTACTTACATTTATATTTCTATTGTTGTTGTCGCCTGTTTTGTGTCTCTTTGTTTGTTCGAGAACGATGCTATTGCTGATTGTTGTGTGAATGCAATTTCATTGTTATGCCTTATCATTTTTCTATGTTTGTTTGGTCTAGGTTTTGCGCCAATTTTTTTACTTTTGAGTTTTAGTCCATATTTTGTATTTTGAGTTTGAATGTGTAGTTTAAATTTAATTTTTTTATTGAAGTATCTCAGCCGTATCGTATCTTATATTTTAAAATTTTCTCGTATCAGCGTATCGGTGCCGTATCGTATCATGTATCTGAACTTCATAGGTCTAAAGGGATATATTAATGTCCACAATATGATCTATTCTCCTTACTATAGACCCACATCACCTAAGCTTATTTTCCATATTTTTCTACTATAGGTACTAGCCTGAATTATGTTCTTTACCCAAACCGTTTCACTCATTCCCAAGTGAAAAGACGAATATACCCCCACGCATGTTAACTCACGCTAGTACAAATGGCAACGTAAGTTAACACACGTTGCGTGACTTAACATGCGCTAGTGTTAATTTCAGCGAGAGTTAACCCACGTTGCCATTTGTACTAGCGTGAGTTGACTCACGTTCATAGTAGAAAGCAAAACCTGCAACTAATGCAGTGCAGTACTGAACAGGTAATTGGAAAGTCAAAATTGACCCGTAATCACGCCACATTCATAACTTAATCGAATTACGCCAGTTTAACAAGATTATCGGATAATACGACATAATAGATCAAAATTACACAAAAACATTGTTTTTCTCACAATCACGTAATCACACATAACGATCCAAATTTCACAAATTCGCCGGTAATGACTCGTAATCACTTAAACACACTTAATGACACGTAAATGGTCCAAATTACACCAATTTGTTCATAAATTTATAAAATCATAATCTCACATAAACGGTCAAAATTACCGAAATTCATCGTTAAATTACATAAACACAAATTCATTAAAAAATAATTGGTGTGAATAATTAGAGACAAAGCAATGCGAGCAATAATTGGTGGGACATCACCGACCACCAAAAAAATAATTCATTTCATATATTTATATAATATATAATATTAACTACATATTGGCCATAAATATCCAAATTACACAATCGACCACCAAAAAATATGTCGGAGTGTAATACCACAAAAAAATAGGATGAACACCGACCGACCCAAAAGTGTTATAACCTATCTAACTAGACTAGTGATAGTGCATAATCTTCTTCTTCATCTATGACTTCAAAATCTTGTTTTGGTTTTTTCAGAGTTGGAGTGTCACAAGTAATAGGATTGTGCTCATTTGTTGGTTTCTTTGGCGGCATCGGCTCCTTAGACATGAGCTCATCGAAGGCGGCTTGTCTATCCAAAAACTCAAAAAGCCGTTGCTCTGTCTCACCAATCTTGTGAGTCATCCGCTCCTTACAAGGAGGTGGTAGCGGACAATTTTCTTTCAACTTCACATGAAGAAAGTGGTCCGAATTAAGCAAAGACACATTATGTTGGAATGTGGCTTAAGTGGTGGAGCACTCCGGATGGAAAAATATGTCTCACATGAACCACCCATTTAGGGTAAAGTCAATAGAACAACCGCTCTATTGTAGCAACTAGCAATAATGTGACCCATATCCGGAGTGGTCAACCACTTCTCTGGAGGCGCAATACCACTTTTACTTGTTGGAGGGTGTAAACCATCCAAGATAAGTTTGTAACGCCTCTCGGTAGCATATATCGGCAAGTAGTCACTCTTGTAATTTTTCAACTCATTAATAAGTGCACGACGAACCAAAACATGATCTCTCTCATTCAATCTCATGTGCCTAGCTACGACCCGGAAACCACAATTACCATCCCCTCTAACATTCACAATGTCTTCAATGTAAGGTCTCATGAGATGTGGAATTTGTGAACTGTATGGTATTTGCAAATAAGGTTTTGGTTTTGAAGTAGAAGTCGAAGCTTGTGAGCGGGAGCAAGTGCCAAGACGTGAACCTTTACTCTTTGGAACATTACTCTTGGCATATGAGCATTGACTATCGAGATTTTGAGCATCAATAGTTTCCCACCTAGAGGGGATTCGACCCGTGGACCCAAAAATTCGCACTTTTTGGATTTTTGGAGGTGGAGGGAAAGAAAAAATGGAGCTATGTAGTTGCCTGCTGGGTTTTGAACAAAAATAGTACCCAACGTGACTTAACTCACGCAGGGGCAATTTAGACAATTACTTTGAGAATGAGCGAAACGGTTTGGGTAAAGAGCAGAATTCTACTAGCCCAACCAGAGGCGGAGCCCTTTATGGGCTAGGGTGGCCCACGACCCATCTGGAAAAATTAAAAAATTAACGATCATAGGTCTATTTTGCGAGATTTTATACAATTTTGTGTCGATTTTAGATTTTGACCTATCAAAATTCCCGCAAAGTGGTGTAATGGCCCACCCAAAAAATTTAAATAATTCAATTATAAGTCTATTTTGCAAGACTTTAAACAATTTTCCAACGGTTTTAGTTGTACTATACAAAAAAAAATCGTAATTTATAGTAGCTGTAAAATATGTAATTATTTAAGAATCTACCCTAGTTTTTTATTCAGGCCTCGTGATTTCAATTTCGTGTTTAATGTTTATTACAACTTTAATTTGTATTTATATATTATAATTTATTTTAGTGGTCCGCTAAGTTTTTTTTTACCGGCTCCGCCACTGAGCCCAACTCTATAATTTTTTTCATTTCTAATCTAGACAGGTTATGTATCATGAAGAAAAGTAAACCATCCACTCAAGGCGGAGGACTATCGTTCCTTCCTTTTTCATTTTCCCCTTTCTTTTTCTCAAAATTCCTAAACACAACCTTTGGTTCTAATTGAAAATGATTCTCAATGCCTTTCTCTTACCATACTCTCTACGTATATCAACATTTCCTTCTCTAACAAACTCTGCCGATCAACAAATTTAACTGATTCCCTATTCCCTTCTCAAAGATTTATATAAAAAATGATGAAAACCATATTTTGTATTATTTCCACAGTTTCTGATACAAATACAAGTAACACACCACAATAACAAAGTTTGAATATCAAAATCTTCGGTGAATGAAATAAGGTAGGTTTGTTTTTTTATGAATTATGAGAAATATAGATTAAAGAGAGAAGAAATGAAATAAAACTAACTTGGAAATAGAACAGTCTTTGAGATGCTTTCTTCACCTCCCATTCTGATGAATTGCTCTTTTCTTTTTAATTCATTGATTTGTGGGTCGGGCTGGGCTTTGTTTCTTCGATGCCTCCTAATTGGGCTCTTATGTAACATTGCTTTTTGGAAATTGCTATTCTCCCTTTTGTTTTTTGCTTATTAACATGCGTACGTGAGTAAACTCACATCAAAAAAGTCGAACGTGAGTTAACTTACATTGAACATAATTAAGGAGATGAGAAACTTTCTTGATTTTTCCACATAAGAAGTTCCTTAAAAACACATGGAAATGACCAACAATCCCCGTGGTAGTTAACTACATCTCGCTTCAAAAGAGAAAAATGAGCTGTAGTTATCTACAACTTAAAGTTTTTCGTCATTTTCATGTGTTTTTAAGCAGCTTCTTACGTGGGAAAAACAATTTTCTTTTATGTTTGTAACAACTAAGTTTATCAAACACTTGAACTTTAATCGATTAGTTTTTCAAATATAAACAAGTTTTCAGCTAGTAGCCAGGTTATAGTTTATTTTACCAAACAAAGGTAAAATGGAAGAGATTGAGTAGGTGAGTTTATTTTTAATAATGTGAGATTTCTTTTCAGGTGCGTTTGTTTAGTTTTTTTTTTTTTTTTTTTTTTATAAAAATAGATAAATAAATTAACTTTTTTTTTTGACCGAAAAATAACTTATTATTTAATAGTGTTTGTCTAGGTTTTTTTTTGTAAACATCATTTTTTTACTC
>Ga0315914_1002942_pt1 | contig 26067 bp, 13 predicted proteins | sample MpolenodulesMG_FD_203920 | JGI IMG/M metagenome (GOLD analysis project Ga0315914, IMG submission 203920) | Medicago polymorpha root nodule microbial communities from Los Angeles, California, United States - elongated nodules | ecosystem: Host-associated > Plants > Roots > Nodule | place: USA... | reverse complement strand
GGCATCTTTAACATGCAAATAGATTTGATGATATTATGTGATAGTCTTAAGTGTTATACTTTGTGGGGTGTTACACTTAAAACAAGGTAGGATAAAATTGGATTAAGTGTAGTCTTGTTAATATGATGAATTGATGATATTATGGGGACTGAACTTTTGATGTTACAAACTGTGGGGTGTTATTCACTACACTTTTGATATTATAGTGTTAACTTCATCAGAAAAATCATTTTCACGACTTCACCATAGAATTTCCCTTCCCATGAGGGGGTTGCCAACCATTAAAATATTCATTATAAGCTCTACCTTCTACAACTTGAGGTTATTGTTTTGCCTTGAGACAATCACAAAGGAAATTATGTCCCTAAAAAAAAGTTAATAAAAGATCTTTAAAAGAATTAACAATATAAATAAGAGATTGAATATCGTCCCACAAACCTTGCATCTGCCAACACTCTTCGCTAATTGAACACTTTACAAAGAGGTGCAACACATTTTCCATTTTACTATCACAATTGACACGGTCAGTGGGTGTATAGTCAGTCATTACAAGAATAATATGAGAAATAGAACATCAACTTCATTAAGTTTCATATTCATATTTTCAATACTAACTCCTAGTTCACACAAATATTTTGCCTTTAGTGTTTCTTTGGACTTAAAATATTCCATCCTTATACAAATCAGAGTATATATTAGAGAAAAAAATAGCCAATAAATTCGATCTGCTTACTTCATTTGTGAGATGCTCCTGAAGAGCAGTATGAGGGTGAGCAACAAGTTGAGTGTTGGGAACTCAAAGTCAACTGCATTCCCAGATAATTGTCCAATAAAATTGGAGGCTCAGCTCTAATATTAACATTTGCAAATTAACAATAAGTATTATTTTGATTTTAATTTGTTTTGTTGAATTTTTGTTGTTGATAGATGTGTGGGTTTGGCCTAACTTGTCCATTTACTCTTTATTTTTGTCAAATAATAAGTGTTTGTTTTAGACATACATAACAAAAAAAAATAAATAATATTATCCTACATCCCAACAATTATACTCATACCCCTACAAATAATTGAGGCCCCCATAAATTGGGGGCTCAGCTCCGTAGAGCTCCTTGCACATGCCAAAGAACGACTCTGTTGTTCAGTATATTAATATAAAAAATGAAAAAAAAATTAAATGTGATGATATTATAACTTGAAATAATGAGGAATTAGCTATATCTCTATGAACATTTTAAAAAAAAAATGTAAAGGAAAGATGTTATGACTTTATTTAAATATAAAAAGACACGGTACTTAAAAAAAATACCATGTATTCCCCCACATAGTTGAGATTAAAAGGTATTCACCAACAAAAAAAAAGTTTCATAAAAGGAATGTTACACTTACATTGAAGAGCTATGCAGTTATGATGACAACAAAATTATATCAAATTTATATGAAACAACAAAACTAAGAATGAAATTCCTTCAAAAAAAAAACTAAGAATGAAATTCCTTCAAAAAAAAAACTAAGAATGAAATTAAAAAAAAAAAATGAAGAAGAAAAAGAATCTATAAACCTTTATCAAAACAAAGGAAGCTCTGCGGCAATGAACATGAAGACTGCGAAGAAGTTGATGAAACCTTTACTACAGTGTTTGAATTAGGAGAATGTGGTAATGAAACTCTAAATATTTTTTTGCAGTGAAGATTCATTTCCTAATTGCGGAGCTACCACAACTTTGAACCGTTGATCCTCTTCACCCGTCAAGGCGGAGCAAAGAAATTGTGAGTGATAAAGTAAAAGAAAAGACAAGTTATAACTCAAATTTCGAAGGAGATTGGACATTTAGCAAATCTGTCAAATTCTAGTAGTGACCGAAAAAGCGTAACCTTTTTTTCAAAGAAGAGAGACTGAATGTATTTCAAGAAGCTTGGTTTAAATGCATCGAATTAAGGGTGAATTATGATTTTGGTCATGTAATACGATCACTTTCTAATGGAAAAACAGAAGATTAATACTCAAGTTACACGTGAATGTGAACATGTTTCTATATTAACATATTTAAAGCCTATGGAGATTTAAAATACATGAGAAAGAAAGACTAGAAAGCCAAGAAATAGAGATAATCCTGTTAAATTTATCATGATTTTTCATGCTTCGCAGGTAGATATTTTAAAGAGTAAGAAATAGAGAGTTATGTCAAAGCAGGTTTCCATAACCACATTTCTTTACAAGTGGGGTTTAACATGGGAAAGGGGAGTTGTTTCCCACCATGGGAAAGTTATTCTTGACCGTTAAATTAAAGAGGTGCACAGATTTTATAATGGTCTGTCAACATTATATATTTTCCCTACATCATCTTCAACCTTGAGAATGCAAATCTGCAGCTATAGATTTTTTATCTTGTTTTTTTCGTGAACGTGAAATTCAAACAATAAATAACAAGGAATTGAAGCTCTTTTGCAAAAATTCCAAAAATAAAATATATGAAATTCGTCAACAATTTCATCATGTAATAATCCAAATGGGCAATAATATTTATTGTGTGCTAGTTAATTTTAGTTCATACACTAGCTGTACAAACATGAGAAAAATCTATTTTTTTTCTTCACACTCTTTCCTCATTCACTTCAACTTCACTTTCCTAATACAACTTCACTTTCCTAATAATGGGTCACTGAAATATCTATTTTCTTTTTTTTTATTCATACTTTCTGATTCTTTCTTTGTTCTTTAAAAATTCCGGGGGGGTTGTCCCTAGTACACAAAGAAATTCAGAAGAATGAGAAGAGTATGGAGGAGAGTTGGGATCGTAAGCTTGATGGTGTGGTGGGTGAGAGATGAGAGAGAATGGTTAGGGAAGATAGTATAAAATAATTCAGTGTAGAAAGTGCAGGATAAGAGCATGTTCTTCTTTTAATCTAGTGGTAAAAGTTCAACTTTCTTATAGTGGGAAAAAACTTTGCTTACCCAGGCTAAATGCCACCTTCTTTACATTATGTTGTTCTAGCACAAAAACTTGTTGATTCTTCTCAGCCAAGTAATATGCACAACAAATTGGACTATTTTTTTTTAAGGGAAATTGGACTAGTTAACATACTAAGAAAATTAAACTGAATAATTCAAAATCCATCAAAACATTTAGAAAAAGCCAAAAAGGAAGAGATACATGAAGAGAGATAAATTTCAAGTCTATTTCATTTTCCAAACATTAACACCAAGATAACAATTTGTTATCATCTAAAAGTATTTGAATTTATAAAATTTAACAAAGAGTTGTCCTATTTTAAAAGGATTCATTTCACCCATTTCCTTTACTATCTCATAGACTAGCAACATTAGGTTTTCATCATGAAACCTCGTCCTGATAGCAGATAACAATGGTAGGGAAAATAACAATAGATATAGATATGAAACAAACAAAATATCAATAAAATAAATAAATTACCCTATGAGAAAATGACAGAAACACGAACTAGAATCTTATAACACGGTTATACACAAATAAATTCAAAAATAGATTCACAGAAAACTTGAAATGCATTAGCTATATTTACCAATTTGGCTTCACTTGTGTCCAATTCAAGGTACCACTTAATAATTCATTATCCATAATAGAACTCTACAAGAACATTCCAAAAGCAATGAGACATGTTTAATGGTTCCAAGTTCATCCAAAGAACCAGACACCAAATTAAGAAAACAAATGCGAAAAACTTGCAAACCATAAAGAACCACAGACACCAAATAAAGAAAAGAAATGTGAAAAACTTGCAAACCATATTTGAAACACGGATCTAAGATTCAGCATTCTCAAAGTAGGATATCAAATTCAAACCTATTCAAAAACATCTGTACAATCACACAGATATGTTGTATACAATTTTTCCTCAAGCACCGATAGCTAACACTTGCAATATGAATTTAAGAGAAGGTACAATCACACTTGCAATATGGATTTGATAATTCTATGGTCTCACATACCAAAGAATAGAGAGAAAAAGAGAGATATTGGTGACTGACCAAAGCATAAATAAAAACGTACCAGAAACTCTATTCGCAAAACCCAGGGTCCCAAACAGCTTCCCAGCTATCTTGTGTTGAGCAACAAATGCAAAAAGCTCTAAGACTTCATCTTCATCAAAAAAAGTAACCAATCCACAAACTGACAAAAGCAACAGAAAACTAAGAACCGACAAAGAGATTTTGGTATTTCTTTCATGTTAGCTTTCAAATCAAGTCCTAGCTTCAATGCTTCTTTTACACAAGGTTTGTTATTTGGTGAGTAATTAATTTGATAACAGAATTCATATTCATAAATACACAAATGGTGCTTAAGTACTGCATTACAAAGATATCTAAAATATGCACATTATTAGTGTATTAGTACCAAAATAAGCACATCATTAGTGCATAAGTACATAATTTACAAAGATGACCAAAATAAGCATATTACTAGTGCATTAGTACCAAAATAAGCACGGCATTGGTGCATAAGTACTTAACAAACAGACATCCAAAATAAGCACATTCCTTGGTACATAAGTGTCATATTACAAGATCATAAAGTCAATCCTTAACAACAAATGCCCTGAGTGCTGCCATACAAAGTCCAATCTTTGGATTAATTGTTTCTTGAGTCAGCTCACCATCTCTACCACAATTTCCATCACCATTATCTGCCACATTCATCTCACCATCATCAGATACAGTTTCATACATCTCATCATCATCATCAATCACAAATGGTGCTTCTGAGCTGCTACCAGGACCTTTGACAATAGTTCTCATCTTGCTTGTGCGTAGTCTTCCACTTGTTCTTCTTTGAACTCCCAAATGCTTCACCTTTGGTTTGTTTGATTTCTTTGCAGCAGGGGCAATAGGAGGTCTTTCTGTAACCTTTACCTTCTTTGTAACATGCCCAGGACTAGTAACAACAGGAAGGCCAACAACAAGAGGTCTTTCTGCCATTTTCGCAAAAAAAAAAAAAAAAATGCAACTGAGTTCTGGTTTGTTGAAGGAATGAGTTAAGGAGAAGAAGAAGAAGAAGACAAAGCGAACGAGGAAGAAGAGGGTGGAAATCTGTTTTTAAGTTTTTTATTTTAATTTTAGTCCCTGAGCATTTTGTTAATTTTGCATTATTTGTACAGGTGTGATGATTTTGGGCTGAGTCAATATTTTTGGACACATGGATGTGCCGTGTCACAGAACAATGCCAATTCATGGTCTTTTTTTATGACAATGTTAATGAGGGACTAAAATATAAATGGGTTCAAATATTATAGGGGTAAATTGTAAGGATTTTTTTTGTAGGGACTAAAACCCAAATTCGCCCATATTATAGGGACCAAATGCACAAATAACCCTAAACAAAACTATAAATAGTTGCACTAATAGGACTATTAAGTGCCCCTCAATGGTTGTCAGAATATTGAACCTACATTTTAACTTACTTGGTTTACACTATTTGCAATCTACCTGAAAAACTAAATATATATATCTATCACTAGCAGAACTATAATTTTATAATTAAAACTAAACTATGGGGTTTTTGCATTTTAGATTCATTAAATATCAAGGTTGAAAAATATAATCCAACTTAGTTTGACCGAGAGTGTGTGATATAAAAACTGGACAAGCTTTTCAACTTGAGTAAGATACACTACATTTTTTTTTGACAAGACTAAGAGCAATATATACTACTTTAACATCATTATTATTTAAGAAAATGTAGATCAGATTGTTAAAAATAACAACATCATTAAACTAGATCAATAAGAACATTTACCCGATTTGTTTTCCTCATCAAAATCTTTTATTAACGGTTCATATTGTTTTTCTCTCAACTCAGACTCCTTCCGGTGTCCATCAAATTTTTCCAGCTTTGACTCGGGATCCATAACTTGTCCTTCAAACTGATTCTCGTTTAACTTGAGCTCTTTGACCAGTAGCTTGAACTTATTCTCATTTGTCTCGAGTTCTTTCCATCGTTCTTCAAATTGCTTCTCTTTTGATTTGAGTTCCTTAACTTGAGCATTGAACTCCTCCTCCTTTGATTCAAACTCCTTCATTTGACCTTTGAATTCCCCCTCTTTTGATTGGAACTCCTTCATTTGTTCTTTGAATTTATTTTCTTTTGATTCAAACTCCTTCACTTGACCTTTGAGTTCCTCCTCTTTTGACTGGAACTCTTTCATTTGTTCTTTGAATTGATTTTCTTTTGATTCAAGCTCCTTCACTTGACCTTTGAGTTCCTCCTCTTTTGATTGGAACTCTTTCATTTGTTCTTTGAATTGATTTTCTTTTGATTCAAGCTCCTTCAGTTGGCTCTCGAAATGCTTCTTTTCTGATTCCAGCTCCTTCACTCGGCCTTCATGTTGCTTCTCTTTTGACTTAAGCTCCTTCATTCGGCTTTCGAAATGATCCTGTTTTGATACCAAATCATTCACTTGACCTTTAAGTTCTCTCTCGTTCAATTCATGCTCCTTCAATCGGACTTCATCTTGCTTCGCTTTCAACTCAAGCTCTTTCACTTGGCTTTCTAAATGCTTCTGTTTCAATACCATCAATACCAGTTCCTTCGCTTCGCCTTCAAATTCCCTCTCTTTTGGTTCAAACTCCTTCACTTGGCCTAAACAGTTATATTTTGACTCCGACTCCTCTACTTGTCTTTCAAATTGATTCTTTTTAGATTCCAGCTCCCTCACTTGGCTTTTAAATTCTCTCTCTTTTAATTCAGGCTCCTTCACTTGACCTTCATGTTGCTTCTCTTTTGACTCAAGCTCCTTCATTCTCCTTCTGAAATGCTTCTGTTTTGATGCCAGTTCCTTCATTTGGCCTTCAAATTCCCTCTCTTTTGATTTAAACTCCTTCATTTGGTCTACAAGTTGGTTTTCTTTTGACTCTAACTCCTTGACTTGGATTTCAAACAGCTTCTTTTTAGATTTCAGCTCCTTCATCTGGCCTTCAAATTCTCTCTCTTTTGATGCATGCTCCTTCACCTGGCCTTCAAATTCTCTCTCTTTTGATGCATGCTCCGTCACCCGACCTTCATGCTGCTTCTCTTTTGACTCAAGCTCCTTGATTCGGTTTTCAAACTGCTTCTTTTTAGATTCCAGCTCCTTCACCTGGCCATTGAGTTGCTTCTCTTTAGAAGCAAGTTCCTTAAATTGTCCTTTCAATGGCATCAATTTTGTATTGAACTCCTCCACCCAGTTTTTGAAATGCCTCTCTTTAGATTCCAGCTCATTCACTCGGTCTTCAAATTCTTTTTCTTCGGATTCATGCTCCTTCAATCGGCCTTCAAGTTGCTTCTCTTTTGATTCAAGCTCCTTAATATGGCTTTCGAAATGCTTCTGTTTTGATACCAAATCATTCACCGGCTCCTTCACTTGGCTTTCCGATTCCTTTTGTTTTGAAATGTTATCCGTGACTTGACGAAGTTCCAACTCTTTTGTCTTGAGTTCTTGCTTGCGCTCTCGAATCAATTCCTCCACCAAATAGAGCTGTCCTTCCTTTGCTACAAAATCCTTGACCCATTCTTCAATTTTTCCCTGCATTTTCTTGTGAGCTTCTTCGTTAATTCTTCCAGCATAACTAATTTCTGTTTGCTTATTTTCAAGTTCTCTGCAGCACTCCTCAATATCTCTCTTTATGGACTGCAATCTCCTCTCTTCTACTTGTGTCTTGCTTCTGATATCCTCAAATGATTTTTCTACCAACACAAGTTTTTCTTTGAGTTTGGAAAATGATTTATCAGTTGACATGTCGTCATCATCATCATCATCATCATCATCATCATCATCATCATCATCATCATCATCACCATCATCATCATCATCATAATCATCATATAGTGTTGGAGACACCTTTGATTTCTTCATCGAACCACACAAGGAATTGTTGTCATCGAATACCCTCTTAACTGGCAGTGTAGTTGTATCCCTCTTCTTATGAAACCTTGCTGATAAAGCATCATCATCATCTTCACGGGAAGCTGATTGTGATGTATTTTTATCGAATGATGTGAGCCATTTAAAATTTAAGTGATCTTCATCATGATCACCAACACAAAAAATCGGCTTATCAGAAGCCTCGACAACATCCATGATTCAACTATAGAAACTGTAAACTCTCAGCTATTACTCGAACACCTCAAAATCCTGGGAACAAAAGATATAAGCTTCAACATTTAGCTTTAGAAAATTTCTAGGACATTAATCAAATAATACCCATGAAAATATTAAAATTAGACATTTGAAGTTTTAATCATAAAACAATGACCATGTGAAAAAAAATGTAAACTTTATCAAGTTTGAACATAAAAAAAACACATTTAGTAGCGCTAACATTGCATGGCATTGATTTTGTTGAGAAAAAGCATGAAAACAAAAATGTTGGAGAAAAATATAGAAAAGGCATAAAAAAAAGGTGAAGATTTATACCAATTAGTTCAATCTGTGATCCACGGCGAAAACGGTGAGACACAGAGATCCAAGTTGTTGAAGGCGTCGTCGTGAAGAGAGAGGGCAACACACGACGATGAAATACAGCGGCGAGGAAGTGCAAGAGAAAGAGGGTAGAAGCAGACGAGAAGACAGTGGTTTTTTTCTTTCTTTTTTCAATTCTTTCTGTGTTTTCTTCTATCTGCTTCTACCTTTATTATTTATATTTACTTATTTATTAACAATGTTAATTACCACCACAATTCCATAATTACCCCAACTAAATCTCACAAAACCACAAAATTAATCAGTATGAGTCTAATTAATATAGACGCAGCTACATCCTTTCCCAATGCACTTTTACCTTGAGGCAATGTACAGAACATCTTTTGTTTTTTACACTTAAATGAGGAAGATGATGATCCTAGGTAGCAGCTAGTATCTCGCTGCATGTCATTATTTCAAGCGCTTGGTTAAATTACGAATATAACTAAGGAAAAAGTCCAGACACGTGTTAATATATCAAAAATATATATTACATATTAGAAATTGTGTCAATTTATATTTCAAAAAGTTAAAAATTAAATTATTTTAATAAATATTTGTTATTTGTGAAACTTTAACTTATATTATATTATATTAGAAATTGTGTTATTTGTTATCAGAAATTGTGATATTTGTGAAATTTTCAAGAAAATTGTTGTTGACACATTTGATAGAGCTGAAAAACACGAGTAAATTATTCAAATGTCCCTTGGCAGTTAACTGCCGAAGTTCTGTTATAATAACAGATCAGGTATAGGAGTTTCCAGAACTCCATTGTTACGTTTTTGGTTCTCCTAAGTGCGATTTTCAGTCATTTCAAGCCATTCCAAGCCAATTTCAATCACAAAAACAAGTAAGTATTTTGAAAATTGTGTTGTTTTTTTTGGTTAAATTTTGATTATATAGGTTTTATTGATTTTATGATTTTATGATATGTTAGATTTATGTTTAGGTTTTATTGTTTTGACGATTTGTTGTAGAATTGTTAGGTTTAGGTTTTGATGAATTGTCGTAGAATTGTTTAGGTTTAGGTTTTAATGATAGTTTAGGTTTATGTTTAGGTTTTGATTTTATGATTTTATGGCATTGTTGTTTAGTTTAGGTTTTGATCGCCATTTTTTTTATGTAGATATGTCTCAGAATCAGAACCAGCGTAACGTTTAGGGTGATGACAAGGAGAAAGAAAAATCGTCTATGACATGACACGGAATTGTCTGTGATCGTTCCGAAAAAAAGAAGGGTTCGAAGTTGCCGGTGTACAATCAGTCGAGGTTGAGGAGGAGCGAGAGGACATGCTATTTTGGTCCTCAACCAAAAGAAGGAGTCCCAGGGACAGTAGCGGGCAACCCGATTGACCTGTGGGACGAAGAAGAATGAATGTAATGGCTTCTAATGCCTAATTGTTTTGGATTTTTTTTATGTTTTCTTTTTGTGTCGCGCGCATTTTGCTTGACATTATGGTACTTTAAATAAAATCGGGTTTTGAATAATTTCGATTAAAAATCGTGTATTGAATAATTAAAATTGCGTATTGAATAATTTCGATTAAAAATTGCGTATTCAAATAAACACTAATTAAGTCCAACATGAATTCGATTAAAAGTTGCGTAATGAATAAATAAATTTGAAAAGTGGTAAATTCATTACATTACATTATATTACATTCGAAAATATTCCTTCCAACTACAACAATTATCTTACCACTGAATGGGGTAAATTCAAACTTGCTAAGTAGCAGCACTCCAGCATTCGTCCGACATTTCTACTGTTCTATTCAAAAGATTAAATTCTTGTTAGTCTTGGTTTAAACGACGGTATTCAAGTGTCAAAAGAATGAGGTCCAGTCCCGGACACTTCAATACCTTCATCTAAACCAAACTAACAAGAATTTAATCTTTTGAAAGGAACAATAGAAATGTCAGTCGAATGTTGAGTGCTGTCGTTTAACAAATTTGAATTACCCCATTAAAAGGAAGATAATTGTTATAGTTGGAAGGTGCATTCCCTACCTACCTAATCACGATCTTATGGTGGAATCAGACACTTGATAATATCTTCAGTTGACCTCAGCAATGTTACCCGCATATCTATCCACTAGAACATGTTGTGCTCCCAAAACATGCTCTTCACGTTTTCGTCGTTCGTTAATTCCACTCAAGTGAATGATACTCTCCCCTCGTCGAGCGTTGGACGTTTATACCGAACGTATTCCACTCTCCTCGTGTCTCTGGGGTTGACTCCTTGGTTGAATTCATTCAGCTGATCCTTGAGACCTCTTAACATTACACCAAGGCACCAAACCTTCAACCTCTGGGGTTCTCCGCCGTTGACATGGCACGTATTCCACCCAGCCATTGTTTCAAATCTACACAATAAGAAATTGAAAAAGAATCAATGAAAAACTCATTCAAACATTTCATCAAACACTTAGAATGTAAATTATACATAAATCCTAAAAATAAAAAAATAACCCTAAAATGTTTTACCTAAAAAAAACATAAAAATAATATAAATAACCCTAAAATGTTTTACCTAAAAATTTTAACATAAAAATAATAAAAATAACCCTAAAATGTTTTACCTAAAAAAACATAAAAATAATGTAAAATATAACAAAATTATTCAACTTATATCTACTCTTAAAATAAATCATATACTCTTCTTACATGTAAATCTACTTAAAAACTAAAATAAAATAAAAAATATAAAACACCAAAATAAAGAATAACCCTAAAATTATAACATGAACATCATGCAAACATTTTAACTACATTAATCAACTAACATCTACTCTAAAAATGAATTATAACACTTAAATCTACTAAAAACTTAAAAAAAAAACATTTATAACAACTAAAATGTAAGTTAATAGCTTTATGATGACTTACTTGTGATTTTGTTGAATAAATTTGGTAGGATTTGATTGGGTTTTTTAAAGAGATTTTGAGAGAAATTTGAAAATTTTTGGTAAAATGAGAGTAATAATGGATGAGAGAGTTTCTGCCTGATTTGTAGCAGAATCGGTAGTTAACTGCCGAGGTTTTCCTTGGGAGATAATTGCAACCGGTTTCTTCATTCTTCGACAGTTAACTACCGATGGAGCTTTTTGTCTTTTACATGTGTTTTTCAGCTCTATCAAATGTGTCAACAACAATTTTCAATTTTCAATATGATTGTTAAGGTATGAAGATGAATGAAATTAGAAGAATAAAAATATTCCAATAAAAGTACAAAAAATTACATTGTTGATCGATGTATGAAAATTAATTTCTTATTATATGGAATAAATATAGAGAATTGTTTATAATGAGGGGATGGTGTTTGGCCTAAGGTATCAAAGAACACTCAAAAAGAATTTACATTAACCTCACCCAAAAACACTAGTTGGGGTTTCAACTCGAAAAAGTTATTAGCTGAAAATAACATACAATCGAGTTAACTGTAAGCCAAATCAAAGGTAGTCAAACTAAATGTTACACCAAAGTATAGTATTTTTTTCCCCCAAAAATATAGTATATTTCAAGTTAAAATATTGTATCTTAAAAAAAATACCATGTATTCCCTACATAGTGAGATTAAAAAGTTTCATAAATGATTAAATGGTATTCAACAAAAAAAAAATCATCTTGTCAAAAAAAAAATGTTTCATAAAAGGAATGATGTTACATTGAAGAGCTATGCAGTTAAGATGACAACAAAACTAGTGCCATATCAAAGTTATATTAAACAATAAAAGTAAAAATGAAGTAAATAAAATGATGAACTAGAGAAAATGAAACTATAAACCTTTATCAAAACAAAGGAAGCTCTGTAGTGATCAATGGAAGATTATAAATAAATAAGTTCATGGAATGATCGAGCGGTGACAGAACCACCATTAAGAATCAAATTCGAACAAGGGCTCAAAGCTCTTTGCCTTTGCGATTGAACATGAAGACAGAGACAAAGATGATGAAACCTTTACTATAGTGTTTGAATTGGGAGAATGATCTTGTGTAAATATTTTTCGCAATGACGGTTCCATTGCTAATCGCAGAGCCGCATAAACTTTGATTGAACCAATGACGGTTTCCATTACCACATTTCTTTACATCAGGTTTTTCTAGCACAAATCTTTATTTATTCTTCTCAACCAAGTGATATGCACAGCTGAATCAAATTGGTTCCTCCTGATAAGATTCTCAACAAAATCTGAGGTGCAAAAAAAATTCATTTCATCAAAACTCAACACTTACTAAAACAAACATTAAATAAGTTCTAGTTAACAAAAAAAACTAACCAGATTAGACTGAATATTCAAAATTCGTTAAACCATTTAGAAAATGGAAGAGATACTTAAAAAGAGAGATAAATTTCAAGTTTATTTCATTTTACAATCATTAACACAAAGATGTTAATTTTCTCGTAACAAATGACAGAACTGAAACAAAATGAAGCCAATTACACAAAATGAAGAAGATTTCAAGTCTATTTTGTACCAACGGGTAATATCTTAATCATAGCATCTTTGTATCTATCCTGCGTAGTTTTTGCTTATCATCTAAAAGTATTTGACCTGAGCAAAATAAAACAAGAGTGGTCCTATTTCTTAAAAAGGTTCATTTCACCTATTTCCTTTACTATCTCAGATACAAGCAAGGAACTTAAGGTTTTCATCATGAATAGCTATTAGTTAACCATCTCATCCTGACTGTTGATAAGAATGGCAGGAAAATAATAAACAAAATATCACTTGAAATTCAAAAAATAAATCTCACCACATGAGAAAATGACAGAAACATGAACTAGAAGCTTATAACACCATTACACCACAATAAATTCAAAAAGAGATTCACAGAAAGACTTGAGATACATTAGCTATATTTTCCATTTTAGCTCCACTTGTTCAATTCAATGTACCACGTAAGAGTTCATAATCGATAATCCAACTCTACAAGGACATTCCAAGATCAATGAGACACATCTAATGATTCGAAGTTAATTCAAAGAACCAGACACCAAATTAAGAAAACAATTGAGAAACATTTGCATACGATATTTGAAACATTAAGATTCAACATGCTCAAATAGGATATAAAACTAACTTACCAGAAACTTTATTTGCAAAACCCAGGGTCTCAAACAACTCAACAGCTATCTTGTGCTGAGCAACAAATGCAAAAAGCTCCAACACTTCATCTTCATTGAAATAAGTAACCAATTGATAAATTGACAAAAGCAGTAGAAAACCGAGAACCAAATAATTTTCAGTATTTTCTTCCATATTAGCTTTCAAATCAAGAGCGAGCTTTAATGCTTCTTCTTTTACACAAGTTTTAATATGTGGTGAGATTTTCATCAGTTGTTCTAAAAGAAAGATGTGGTTCTCTTCCATAATCACATCATTGTCTCCCTTCTTATACTTTTGAATAATGGGGTTCAGAATTATATCTAAAACAACTTTTGCTGGATCTGACAATCCTTGCAGATTGACTTGAACGTCGTCACCAGGGGACTCAGGTTCATCAGTCTGCTCAATTGGGAGAAACTGCAAACTTGTTCCATCAATGGCAGGACTAAATTCATCATCCATGTAACATGTATCTGCATATATAGACAACACATATTTAAGCTCCCTCATATATGTAGATCAGATTATTAAAAATATCAACATCATTAAAAGAAACAGTTGAAATGAAACTCTTTCAATAAATTAGATGAATAAGAACATTTACCAGATTCATTTTCCTCATCAAAATATTCTTCTATTAATGCATATTGTTTCTTTGTCAACTCAGGCTCCTTCAGTTGTTCATCTAACTTGTTTAGCTTTGACTCAGGATCCTTGACTTGTGCTCCAAATCGCTTGTCTTTTAATTTGAGCTCTTTCACTAGTACTTTGAACTTGTTCTCTTTTGACTTGAGTTCTTTCCATTGTTCTTCAAATTTCTTCTCGTTTGATTTGAAGTCCGTAACCTGACCTTTGAATTGCTCCTCCTTTGATTTAAACTCCTTCATTTTACCGTTAAATTCCTCCTCTTTTGACCGGAACTCCTTCATTTGTCCATCAAATTTCTTTTCTTTTGATTCGAGCTCCTTCAGTCGGCTCTCAAAATGCTTCTTTTCTGATTCCAGCTTCTCCACTCGGACTTGAAATTCATCCTCTTTTGATTCAGACCCCTTATCCCGGCCATCAAGTTGCTTCTCTTTAGACTCATGGTCCTTCATTCGGCTTTCAAATTGCTCCTGTTTGGATACCAAATCATTCACCAGCTCAGCCAATTGGCCTTCCAATTCCTTCTGTTTTGAAATGTTATCCATGACTTTACGAAGTTCCAGCTTTTTTGTGTTGAGTTCTTGCTTGCGCTCTCCAATCAAGTTTTCCATCAAAGAGAACTGTGCTTCCTTTGCTACGAAATCCTTGACACATTCTTCAATTTTCCCCTGCATTTTCTTGTATGCTTCCTCAATTCTTCCAACATCTCTAATTTCCTTTTTCTTATTTTCCAGCTCTTTGCAGCATTTCTCAATTTCTCTCTTTATGGACTGCAATCTCTTCTCTTTTACTTCTCTCTTCCCTTCACATTCCTCAAATGATTTTTCTACAAATGCAAGTTGTTTTTTGAGTGAGGAAAATGATTTATCAATTGACATGGCATGCACTTTCATTCTCGAGGAAATAGGAACATCGTCGTCGTCATCATTGTCGTCGTCGTTATCGTCATTATCATCATATGGTGGTGGGGACACCTTCGATTTCTTCATCAAACCGCACAAGGAACTGTTGTTATCAGATACCCTCTTAACAGGCAGTGTGATAGTATCCCTCTTCTTAGGAAACCTTGCCGACAAAGGAACATCATCATCATCTTCAGATTCATAGTCTTGACCAGAATCTGAATGCGATGTTTTTTTATCAAATGATGTGTGCAATTTAAAATTTAAGTGTCCTTCATCATCACCAACACATAAATTTGGGTTATCAGAAGCCTCAACAACATCCATGATTCAACTAAAGAAAACTTTAAACTCTCAGCTATTACACAAACACCTGAAAATCCTGGGAAGAAAAGATAAAAGCTTCAACCTTTAGCTTTGACAATTTTCTGGGACATTAATCAAATAATACCCATGAAAATACTCAAAATAGACATTTCAAGTTTTAATCATAAAACAATGACCATGTAAAAAAAATGTAGACTTTTCAAGATTCAATATATAAACACACGTTTAGTAGCTCTAATCTAACATTGAAGAAAAATATACTAAAAGACATGAAAAATAAAAAAGAATGAAGAAAAAGAAGTGAATGATTTTACCAATTAGTTGAATTTGTGAAGCTTCGAGTGGCGAAAGATTGAGTAAACCCTAGAAGAAGAGAGGAAAAAAAAAAAAGAAATTTGGAGTGAAATGAATGAGACAGACACACGAAGAGCATCTTGTGTTGTTGTTTTTGGTTAGGCATGAGCTTGGTTCGTATGTTGAAGTGGGGCCCTACAAAACAGACTTCTAAATGGCAAATAACTTGCTTGTTAAGTTGTTGAGGGAATACGAGGAAAAGTTGTATACTGAAAAATTGAATTTGAATCCATAATACTATCAAAAAAATTTATAAGATGAAAAGTTAAATTGAATATATATGTAAATTAAGGGTAATTTAATAATAGTTACTAATATTTTACTAATATATAGGTATAAAATATGTCATAGAGTTTTATAAATTTGGGACAGTAGGAAATGTTAGGAGTGATAAAAGATATGTTGTCCAAACCATGGATGTTTGGTTCCATTTTTGAAAGATTCAAAATTGATTCTAGAAATTAAGAATTAATTTTGAAATGTTTTGTTGCTTTTGATAGAATTAATTTTCAATTGAAGCTAGATATTGGAGTTTTTGATTCTTACACTCATTTTTTCTTTAACTCACTTTTATATAAATCTATAACAAAACATAAAGCATTTTAGTTTCGTTTTACTTTTAACCATCAATTTTTATTTTTAACTCACTTTTATTAAAACATTTATATTTTTATCCTTTGTTATTTTATTTCAGTCATAAAATTTGATAATGTTGGAATTGATACTATAATATGTATGTATTTCTAAAAGACTACGTGTCCAAGAATATTTTGGATATTAATTTTTTTATTAATGAATAACCTGTTAACTTTTTCTGTATAAAAGAGAGGATAATTTAGTTTATAATATTAAATTGTGTTAATTTATTGCTTAAAATGTCTAATATTAAATTTTTTTCAATAAATTGTTACTATTAATAGAATGACATTAATGCTTAACATGTGCGCTAAGAGCACAAATTAACATGACCCTATATTTATATGCATGATTAGGGAAAAGAATCAACTAAAAAGGCATAGTATCATGTTAATTCATTTGCACATTGAACAGTTAGATAATGACCTGCTTCTAATCTTTCTAGTTAAGTAGATCCACAGATATTGCATTGTCATCTAAAATGCAGACCAACTCTCAGACTCACATTTTATTGTCTCTGGACAGAAAATAGACTTGTTATGTCCTATGTTCACAATCATCTTATTTATAACTAACATGCAAGTGCATGAAGACGGAATGTTTCATAAACTAGATAACAGATTAATTTACAAGAATTACCAAGAGTTTGAAGCTAATTACATGAACACTGTTAATTCATTTACAACAGAATGTGTTAGCAAGTTTTGTCTACCACTCACTGATTCCAGTAAAAACAGTAAAAGACTATCTGCTGTTCTGTCTCTTCAGCTCAATAATACGATCATCAATGTTGTTAAGTAGATCCTCCGATTCTAAGTTGTTATCTCCAATACACTGTACTACAGCTTCGAGACTAGCAATTTCTTGATCTATGGCTTTTTCCTGTGTTCAAGTTCAAAGTATATATAACTATTATAAAAGGGTGTGAAGATGGAATGTTTCATAAAATAAAAATTGAATAAGAAAAAAAGAACCTTAATTTCGATGGAGTTGGTTTTCATGCAAGTACTCTCAGAAATCAGTTTTGCATTCTGCACGTGTTCTCGCAAGAGATCAACTAATTGATTATTGTTGCTCAAGTTAAATGCACAGCTGAATGTAACAGCTTCAACATATTGTTCTCTCTTTCTCAGATTATCAACAAAATCTGCAAGGTACAAGAAAATTTCAAATTATCAAAACTGACCAGAACAGTTATAAATAAGTTCCAGTTAACAAAAAACATAGCAGATGAGAATGAATAGTTCAAAAGTTAAGAGATAATTTTAAGATATCTTGCCTGATATTTTATCTGCAAAACCCATGGCCCCAAACAGCTCTACAGCTAAGTTGTGCTGAGAAACAAGTCCAAAAAGCTTCAAAACCTCTTCTTCGTCGAAAGAAGGAACCAGTCCATAAATTGACAGAAGAAGTAGAAAACCAAGAACAGCCGCTGAATTTTCAGTGTTTTGACTTATGTTAGCTTTCAAATCAAGTGCTAACTTCATTGCTTCTTCTTTTACATGAGGTCTAATATCCGGTGAGATTCTCCTCAGTTCATTGAGCAGATGAATGTGGCTATCCTCAATAATAACAGCATCATCTCCCATCTTACACTTTTTAATAATAGGGTTCTGTATTATTTCCAAAACAACTTTTGATGGATCTGAAAAGCCTTGCAGATTACCTAGAATGTCATCGTCAGACAACTCAAGTTCCTCTGTTTGCTCACATGGGAGCAACATCAAACTTCTTTCATCAATGGCAGGACTTAATTGATTACCTGTGTACGATGTAACTGCATAATTAGTTAGCACGTATTTAAGCTTCCTCAATATTTATTTGAAGGATTGGTAAATCAAGGTGACAATATACTTTATATAAAATTATATAACATGAAATAGTGAAAAACCTCTCCCACATAGTTTGTAAGGATAGTAAAATTTGAACCTGTACTGTTAACTCATAAGCTTAACGCTATTTGCAATAAACTTGAAGAATTAAAACTGCACCAATATATTGATCTTTATATTGATCCATCAATCATCATAATATTAAAAATAAACAACTAGGTCATGGCTAAAATGAGAAGAAAAAAAACAGTGTTTAAAGCAAAAAATATATTCCAAATTAGCGATGACGGTGTCTGATATGAAAACTAGTGAAGACTTTCAAGTTGACTATGACATACAAGATTAACATGATTAAACATGTTTTTAATAAACTAGGCAGATCAGGTAATTAAAGATATCAACAACATTCGAAAGACACGGTTTAAATGAAATTGTTCTAAAATTTAATGAAAAAAAAACATTTACCGAATTCTGTTTCTTCATCAAATGGTTCTATTAAAGCATCATATTGTTTCTCTCTAAACTCAGGCCGCTTCAGTTGTCCATCAAATTCACTTGGCTTTGACTCAAGACCCTTCATGCATCCCTCAAACTGCTTCTCTTTTGGCTTGAGCTCCTTCGTGTGTACTTTGAACTTCTTGTCTTCCGATTCAGTCTCTTTCCCCTGTCCTTCAAATTGTTGTTCTTCTGAATAAAAATCCTCCATTTGGCTTACAAAACGCTTGAGATTCTGCATTCGAGCTTTGAATTTCTCCTCTCTGGACTTAATTTCCTTCCCTCGGTCTTCGTATTCCTCCTTTATTGATTGAATCTCCCTCATTTGGTCCTCAAGTAACTTTTCTTTTAACTGGAACTCCTTCAATTGTCCTTCAAATTGCTTCTTTTCTGATTCGAGCTCCTTCACCCGGACATCAAGTTGGTTTTCTTTTGACTGAAAGTCCTTCACTTGGCCTTTGAAGTGCTCCTCTTTTGAATGAAACTCCTTCATTCGGACTTTCAGTTGCTCCTCTTTTAACTCTAGCTGCTTCGACCGTCCTTCAAATTGCCTCTCTCTTGATTCTATCTCCTTCACCTGGCTATCGAAATGCTTCTTTTCAGATTCAAGCTCCCTCGTTTGGTAATAAAATTTCTCCAACTTCAATGTAAACTCCTTCCTTTCGCCTATGAGCTGATTCTCTTTTAACTTGATCTCATTTACACAGCCTTCAAAGTGCTTCTCCTTTGACTCAAGCGCCACCGCTCTTTCTTTGCATCTTTTCTCTTTTAACTCAAGCATCTTAACCTTCTCTTCAAATTGCTTCTTAGTTGACTCAAAGTCCATCATTTGAGAACGTGGATCATTCCTACTTAATTGCATTACCTTCAGTAACTTCTTCCTTTCTGACTCTAATCTTTCTGCTTGTTCGTCAATTAGTTTTTTCATCGCATCACGCTCTTTCTCTTTCGTCTTAAGTTCCACAGTACATTCAGCAATTTTTCGGGAAAGAGTGTTGAGTTTCCTTTCCTTATCAACGTTATCCTTGACTTGACGAAGTTCTGTTTCTTTTGTTCTGAGTTCTTGCTTGCGCTCTCCAATCAAGTCGTCCATCAAACGAAGCTGTGCTTTCTTTGCATCAAAATCCTTGATACATTCATCAATTTTTCCCTGCAAATTCTTGTGAGACTCGCTAGCACTACTAATTTCCATTTTCATCTTTCCGAGCTCTTTGGAGCACTCCTCGTAATCTCTCTTTATGGAAATCAATCTCTCCTCTTCTTGTTGTTTTTTCTTTTTACATTCCTCAAATGATTTTTCTACCAATTCAAGTTCTTTCTTCAACGAAGAAAATGATTTATCAGACGATTTGTCCGGAATTTCAACTCTCCTTGACAAAGGAGTACTGTCTTTATCTTTACTGAGATTATCATATGGTAACACCTTTAATTTCTTAACAGAAGTTTTCAATGAACTGTTGCTATCGAATCCCCTCTTGACTGCTATTGTAGCAGTACTACCCCTCTTCTTAACAGGAACATTGCGGTCGCGGTTGCTACTGCATGTTCTCGAATCCGACATCCGGGATAACCTTGTTGACAAAGGGACATCATCATCATAATCAGCATCGTCATAAAAAACTGGATTGCTCACATTGGAGTTATCAGAACCCTTAAAAGCCATTCAAACCTGTTAAAAACAAAACAAACAAGAAGGTTTCTTTAGGAAATTTCAAGATCAATACATGATCAAAGTTAAATGAAAACAAAACAGCATCCATCACTGGAGTAACATATATACATTGGCAACATATGAAACATAACTTTTACCCATAAAAAATGAAACTTTTTCAAAATCAAACTCAAACAATAAACACCAAGAAAACAGAATCCATCACAAAGCATGAAAATTGATTGAAACAAACCCCTCGTAGTGACAAAACAAGAACTAATAATAAAATAAACATTAACCATTAAAAAAATTAAAAAAACATATAAAGATTTTGAAGAAGTAAAAGAAAAGAAGATGAAACAATGTGGTTAGAAAAAAGAACATAGTTGTTGATTTAAAATCTTGTGATTATCAGGAACAAAATAAAAGAAACAAAAGATAAAAAGAGAAATATGGTTGAATTGTTTCTTACAGTTGCAATAAATGAAGATGGTGAAAAGCGAAAGAAGAGATCTGTTGAGTGTGGTTTGAGACAAAATCGCAATGAAAGTGAAGAGCAATGATTGTGTGGGGTTAACACAAAACACACTTCAAACTCTCAAAAGGCCAAACCAAAACTACTTGCTCAGGAAGTTCACTAGATAGAGCCTTCTTGGCCGTTGATTTAACATTTATTATACATTTAATTTTTATTTTTTTTGAGGGGGCATTTAAATGTTGTTGTTCTCATTAGTGAATAATTTTTTTTTAAGGATTGTAAATGATTATATAGTTGATTAAGTAAATGATTCTAAAAATATATTTTTAATCTCTAAAATAAAGAAATTCTAAATATTTATAAAGATCATTTATTTAACTGACCAATGTTTATATTTCATGACCAACAAATTAGATTTAAGTAGTTAATAAGTTTTTCATAAGATTCTGTCAAACAAAAAGTTTTTTGTAAGATGAATTGTTCGAGAAAATCTAAATTCAATTGGTGATAAAAACAATTTTTGACTACACTTTGCTTCCTGTCCAACTCCAAATTACTAGAACTCATTTCTTTAAAAATTAAAGAGTAAACACAAACAAAAATAATGTATACCATATTTCTGAAGAAAAAAATGAATATATCTGAGATTACTGGAATCCATTTCCTTCATTCGTTTCTTTTTGTGTTTCACTTTTTAAATTAACTTATTATATTTGAACACCTCGTATTATTTTATATTTGTTCAATATAAAGGGACTAAACAACCTCAAACAAACTAGAAACCACGGGGAAAAGTTATGGTTGAAGTGTCAACAACAACAACAAAGATTAAAACATAATAAAAAATAAAAAAATGATATTTGTACAATCACTTTTTAACAACTTTTTGACAATTTTCTCTCTCATACTCACATTATACTCTTATTCTCTCTCTTACTTTTTCTCTCCTCATTGTTTTTGACCAATGAAAAGAGAGAGAAAAAAGAAGTTATCACATAAGTTGTCTCATTTGATTGTTCAAATAACACTACTCTAAAAAAATATGATATTGACCATCTAAAGACAAACCAGACTTTGTCAAGCTATCATATAGAGGACACCAATTGTTAATCAAGGTGTCATGTAAAGGACACCAATTGATAGTCAAGTTGTTCTTTCAAAAAAAAAAAATTGTTAGTCAAGTTGTTAGTAGACCTACAACCATATGAGAAACAAACACAACAAAGATTATTTGGCCGCCCTTGTCTAGAGCTACTTTAACATCAAGTAAGATAGGCCAAAGCTCACACATGTGTAAATTACATATTTGGTATCTTAACCTAGTTAATGTTTTCATGTTGGTTCATTAATTAATTATTATTACATTTTGGTCCCGTAACTATATTTTTGTCAATCAAATAAATCCATTCCATTAAATCGTATGAAAAATTGTTAATCTTCATCACTAAAATCAAGAATTCTAACAAAATCCATCACTTTCAACTAGGGGTGGACAACAGACAGTTTCGGGCAGGTCCGGACTCAAAACCCGAATCCGCCGTGAACTACAGGTAACACTACAAATCTCGACTTGTCCATTTCAAATTTGGTTAGCTGTGATTTCGATTTTGGCGGGTTGTATGGTTGGATTTCGACGGTTTAATAGGATGAAAAATAAAACTGAAAAAACTCAAATTTGTAAAACATTTTCAGAAGAGAAGAAATCCAGCAAAAAAATCAACAACGCAGATAGATTCATCATAAAAATAACAACTTTTAAAAACTAAATAATTTAGAAGTGTATTATCTGTGCAGATTTAAAGATCCGAGAGTCTACAGGTGCACACCCTGGTGACACTGTAGATCCACCCTTGATTGGTATTGTGTAATTTTTGTATGATTGTTAATTTTCAGTCATACACTGTAATTTAATGCAGATGTCTTGGTATTAATGATATGGACTCGTGTGGGTTACGTTAAAGACTTGGAGTCATGTGAGTGCTTTAATTTCATTGGATTTTTCTGGTAAATAAAAGTTTAGGTGAGGTGGGGTTTCGGAACTCACAAAAATTAGGACAAACCTTAAGTTTAGGAAACACCAACAAGGAAACTTCAGTTTAGATTACCCCCAACAAGGTTTAAACTCTGATTGTGGAAGTTAACCACGTTCCTTGTGGAATATGAATCAACTCGTGACCTACTAGATCAACTTACGTTGGCACATTTGTAGTTGGTATTAGGTTTAGCATCGAATGCAAGATATGGGAAAATAGAGATGACATGCATTGATAGTGTAATTTTTCCCATAGTTGACAATCTTGAGTCGTGCGCAACAATTTAATGTAAATGTCTTTGTGTTAATGACATAGAGTTATGTGCATGCATTGAAGATATATAATTTCCTTTGTAAATAGATGAAATGACAATAACATTGAAAACTCAAACACATAAGGGGAAGAGTCGTAGTTTGAACATCAATCACAACATTCGGTCTAACAATTTCAACATTTTTATCCTTTGAATTATAACATTAATGACATAGAGTTAAGTAGATACATTAATGGATTAAATATGTTTTTGGTCTCTATAAAATTGAAAACTTCTAATTTTAGTCCTTACTTAATTTTAATAGTTTTTTTTAGTCCCGACAAAAAAAAATTACCTATAATTTTAATCCCTCCTAAAACAAAGTTTGTTTAAGTATCCTTAAACTTTTAAATTTTTGAACGATTTTTTTGAGACAAGTTTAGAACGCTATGAAAGGTTCATTTACTAAAATTTAGAATTTTCTAACATGAAACAAATTAAATATGAATTTTTTAAAACGACAAAAGTTAAAGATAAAAAGTAACAAAATCTGAATGTAGAAATCAAATTTTGCGATAATTTTTTTGCGGATGAACTTTTAGTAATGTACTAAACATGTCTGCAAAAAATTGTTCAAAAACTTAAGAGTTTAAGCATAAATTAAACAAATTTGAATTGAGTAGGGACTAATACGCAGTGCAGAAAAAAAATTAGGGACTAAAAGAACTATTAAAATTAAGTAAGGACTAAACTTAAAAAGTCTCAATTTTATAAGGACTAAAAACATATTTAATCCTACATTAATTACCCGTTTACATGTGATGTTTTTGCGGGTTTAAGTTGAGAGAGGGTATTTGCTCATAATGGCTTGGAGACTTGATAAGCTTTAGATATTTTAAGACTAGGCACTTTGCCCATAATTTTGGAGGAGTGATTGTACAACTAATATTAGACAACTCTGATGACAATCACTTTTCTTCTTTTGTGATTGAACATATGAATATGTCAGAGAGAGAGTTGTTTTAAAAGTTATAAAAAAATAGTTGTACAAATATCAACATCAGATATCTAATTTTGTATTATTTGGTTTGGTCACGAAGGCTACTGCATACCTCAATTTTGTCCACTATAATCTGCCTTACAAATAATAAACAATACAATATTATTCCTGCTCATCATTTCATATCTTTGAGTTGGATTACAATTTCATTGTCGCCAGTAAAATAGAATAGTACAACACTGTTTACAGGTAACTTTTGCTTTTTTGACGTCATGCTCATTTCTGATCCGCTTTTACATTTATTGTTTACCACTTTTTCCCACAGGCTATACAATGATGACTTTATTAGGGATAGCCTTTTTTGTTTAGAATAATCTTTCGTGTAGTAGACCTTCTGGAAGTGCTCATATATATTGACATCCGAAAGATGATCTTCCCCTTCCCAGTACAAATAACCTCATCTCATCTCATTCTTGCTAATTTTTTATTTTTGAAGTTAAATCAGTCGCAACTATTTTTAAAATTTTTTTAGCATGTATCTTTATCTCTTTAGTTGTTTAAGAATATTTTGTAATTGACACCTAGCAGAAGCACATGTTAACATTTCTTTTAAATTGTTTAAGAATATTTTGTAATTGACCCTAACACTTGCTCTAATTATAAGATCATTTTAAACTTTCTTATTTATTTAAGTTTACAAAACTCTTTTTAAATTTTAAAATACATTAATATATTCCTGTTTACGTTACATATTTTTTATACAATATATAATAAATATTGTATAAAAACAATGATTAAATCTCTCTCTTAAAGAATCGTTAAACGTTAATTTAGGTGCACTAATTTACCTTTTTTAAAAAAATTGTTAAACATTAATAGCAATTTACAACAAATTGAATACATCAATCAACTTTCTTAATTTCTATATTTTTCTCAAAAATGTGATAGACACATGCATGCATGCATATATTCATAAGATTTTGCTAGAAGATACCATTTAATTTTTATGCAGGTGGTTTTATTTATAACTTACTAAAAGACATCTTCATATTGTCAAAAAAAAAGACATCTTCATAAAAAATTAGTTGGTGTTTTTTAACAAATGTTTATAAGATAACTTGCTAAAATACACTTTCATAAAAGATGTCTTCTAGCAAAACTTGTATATATATGGGGCTCCCATACACACACACACATATGAGACCTAAAACAAATTTTAAAGCGAGGCCTATCTACTTAATTTTTTGTATAAAAAATAATTTTTTATTTAAAATTTATTTTTTGAACTTTTTGAGACGCAAAATTATTTATTAAATTATCATAATCGATTTCTTTTAACATGTCTTTTTCAATCGATATTAAAGCCAAACCATTTAATCTTTTTTGAGACATCGTTGATCTAAGATAAGATTTTATTAATTTTAGTCTTGAAAAACTTATTTTCGCAGAAGCAACAGTTACATGAATTGTTAAGGCTAAATTACACCTGTGGTCCTTTAAGTTTGAGGTTTGTAACAGATTAGTCCTTTACATGAATTGTTAACTGCCGATACGCTCCTGATACAAATCTGGCAGAAGCTCTCTCATCCATTATTACCCTCAATCTCTAAAAAATTTCAAATCTCTCTTAAAACCCCAACCAAATTTATTCAACAAAATCACAAGTAAGTAATCATAGTGCTATCAAGTTACATTTAAGTTGTTATAATTTTATTTTATTTTTGGTAGTTTTTGAATAGATTTATTTTATTTTAGTTTTTGAGTAGATTTACATGTTATAATTCATTTTTAGAGTAGATGTAAGTTGATTAATTTAGTTAAAATGTTTGCATGATGTTTATGTTATAGTTTAGAATTTTAGGGTTATTTTTAATTTTGGT
>Ga0315914_1002941_pt1 | contig 26068 bp, 9 predicted proteins | sample MpolenodulesMG_FD_203920 | JGI IMG/M metagenome (GOLD analysis project Ga0315914, IMG submission 203920) | Medicago polymorpha root nodule microbial communities from Los Angeles, California, United States - elongated nodules | ecosystem: Host-associated > Plants > Roots > Nodule | place: USA... | reverse complement strand
AATAGGGTTAATAATTAAACAGGGGTATTAGAGTAAAATTAACCATTAGGGTTAGGTTAAAATTAGGGCAAACATTTGCTTCCGGGTTAACTTTAATAAATAAGAGATAAGACAGATTTGTTTTGTTTAAAAAAATAGGAGATTAGGTGTGATGTGCTGAGAACATTTCAAAAAAAAAAGGAGATTAGGTGTGATTTTGTTGAGAAGGAAAAAGTAGGGTTAATAATTAAACAGGGGTATTAGAGTAAAATTAATCATTAGGGTTAGGTTAAAATTAGGGCAAATATTTGCTTCCGAGTTAACTTTAATAAATAAGAGATACTAGAGTAAAATTCTGCTTAGCTCCACAGAAATCCTGATCTTAGTTTACTAACAAATTCAGTTAGATTTTATTGGGTAAAAAATAACAAATAAGTTAATTAAAATTGTTGCTAAAAAAAATTAATTAAAATTGAAAAGTTGGTTTAAAATATTTTTCTAAGAAAATTGTGAAGTTAGTATGTTGAATTGGGAGTGTTTGTAGTAAAGTTGTCTGGTTAGTTTACTCAATTAGAAGTCCGATGCTACCTTTTATTTTGACAAATAAAAAACTACCTTTTTACTAAAATTTATCATTAAAATATTTCTTAGAAAGCTTTGAATATATTACAATTTGCCATTTAAAAAATGTAAGACAAATTCATTAGAAAATAAATCTATTACAAAGAGAATTTTTTTAATATGAATAAAAATTTACATGTTATCATTTACTAAGATATTTTCAAATGAGATATTATATAAAGTGAACTTTCTAATATCTTTATTCAATTTTTTTACTAATATCATTAATGATATCCTCTCAAAAACAAAAAATAATAAATGATATTTCAAGAGTTTACTATCTGTCAAAAAGAAAAAGAGTTACTAAATAAATCCAAAATAAATATGACTCTTCATTGGTTACCTGAAGGGGGTGTGAATGAGAAATGCAGCCCTTAACCTCGGCCCAATTAATATTTGGGTAGAGGGATATGGTTCATAGCCCGTCCATATGGGGATAGTAATACTAATACCTCAAAAAAGAAGAAAATTGCTCTTTTCCCTTACATTTTTGCTCATTCCTACCCCGAACTTCCAAAATTTACCACAACACATGTTAACTCACGCTGAATACCGAATATGAGGTAACTTGCGCTGCCTACAACTAACGGAAGTTAACTGCCACTGGAAAAAAAATTCCCCACGGAACTTAAGTCCTGCCGGCCAAAAGACTTGATTTAAGGCCAGGAAGCAAGTTATGAAGCACTCCTTTTAGCCTCTTCACTGAAAATGTGTTCATCTTTGATTCCTCAAATCTTTCATTTCTTGGTATAACATAGGAAGTGGCTTGTCCACACGACTCTCACAAGTTATATCTGCATCACCATCCAATTCACCTTTGCTTTGTTATTTAGAATCACCACAAATCAAAGTAACATAGGTAATCATATTTATCAAGCAAATATTTTAGAAAATAATAGTATAGCATGCCATGACACTGCATCACAAGATGTTTTTTTTTTTTGAGGGAACATCACAAGATGTTGGTGCTCACAAGTTGGTCTGCCAAATTATATTTTTGGTAAACTTAGGTATTTTTGTATATTACTACGGAAACTAATCCCTTGTTGCGATTGACTTCTCTCAACTCTTTTTGTGAAAGAACTTCTCTCAATTCTTAAAATTGTGAATTGTGGGTTATTTTGGTCTAGATATGATCTTCTGTCAGAAAATACATCAAATTAGTCAATACATTTTAATCCTTAAAATCAAATTGATTTATAGAAATTTACTAAATTTAAATATCAAATAAGTTTTTATATTTCCAAGCTATCACTTTTTTTCTTCTTCTAGAAAGATTAGCAACGAAACTCACACACACAAAGTAAGTGTTGAGAAGTGGAGAAATGTAAATTTAAACACATGCCTCGGAATATCAAATGTCATTGCAACATTTTAGAATTTTCTTTTTTCTAGGACCACAAGATATAACTTTAAATAGGACTTAGAATACAACGTGCAACTAAAATGACCAACAACTTAAGTTTTGTCATTTTCTTAGTTTTATATTGTAATTTAACGACACACTTTTTTTAGATAGATAAAATGTTAATAATCATTGAAAATTTACATATATAAATGAATGAGTCGGAGTTCGAATCCAGATCATCTAACTTCACACTTTAAAGGATAGAAATATAATTTAACACCCTACTAATTAAAATTTTATACCGAGGCTGCATAAAATCAATTACACATACTAATTAATTTTCAAAAAAAAAAAATGTTAATGGAATGCAAAATTAATTAATAATTACTTGTGTAAAATTGCTTATTTAATTAATTATTACATGTATCAGATGGTTAACACCCAGTACGACAACGTATACATTTCAGATCCTCCAAAAGAGTTGGTCCAGCAAGATCAATTCCTTTATCTGGGTTTCCAAGATCATTGTATGTGTCACAATCATATTTTTTCAAAAAAGGAGTTGGTCTAACTCCTTTTCCATCACCTCTAATCGAAATCATATTTAGCCAGCGGAACTTTAAGTCATGTGGGAAATTTTTTTCGGTGGCAGTTACTGCGGCTAGTTGTAGGCAGCATAAGCTAACTCACATTCGGTATTTAACGAGATTTAACTCCTCTTGGGGTTAATTTTGGATGTTTGGGATGGAAATGAGCAAAAATGAAAGGGAAAAGACCAATTTCAAATAAGAATAGTTAGATATTTTTTTGAAGAAGGAGAATAGTCGGACATGCAATAATGTTAATTTTTTTTAGTGAGAGTTTTTCTATCCATTACTATCTATCTGATTCAAACAATTAGGGTGTGTTTGTTTCAAGTTTACCAAATTTATTTCTAGGAATAACATTCCTTGGAATATAGAGGTGGAAATTTTATTCCAAGGTATTTAGGAAAAATATGTTTGGTTAACTTTATAATATTCTTAGGAACTATGAATATAGAGATTATAATAGGTAACTATATAAGAATTTATTCCCATCTCCATGGGAACTTTATTCTCACCCTTTTCCTTGGGAAAATTTTTCTATTTCCAGAAATATTTTATACCCGGGAATAAAATTTAATAAACTTGTAACAAACATAGGTATATGTATTTCTATCATTTTATTTCCAGGAATCAACTAATATAACTTGTAACAAACACACCCTTAGTCTCTTCAGTTATTCACAAAGGATACTTTGTTTAAAAAACAACCGAGAATCATTAAAATATTAAAATAATGAATTATTCTATGAGAGCTACTTTTATTTCCACTTACTTCATAAAAATAACACACCTGACAAGGAAAAAAAAAATCCAGTTTTTATCTTATCTAGATGAGTAAATTCATATTAGAGTGATTTTTTACGAATGGTGAGTGTCAGAAAATAAGCCCTTTTTTCTACTATATATTCTATTTAATAATTCACTTTAACCGCTTCTATGAGCTTAGTCTAATTGGTAAAAGACAATGCATAATATATACAATGATAAGAGTAAGAGTTTGAACTAAGAACGCTACATTTATTCACCTTAAAGATGAATTTGTAGCCACCATACTACTCGAAAAAACAAATTACATTGACCAAGTTGTTGGACTCGAATAGTTAATGGATTGGAGTTAAAGATGACTCGTTTGAGAATCAAAGTTCCATACTTGATTAGAAAAATCATTAATCAGATTGTATTTACCTTTTAACTAAAATATGGATTATTAGTGTCAATTTCAGTGAAATCATGGCGTTAAGATAAAAAAAATCACTTTGCACAATTGAACTTAGTTCTACTCCATTCATCTCTTTTCTATGCACAATTGCACTTAGTTCTAATCCACTCATCTCTTCCCATACACCGCCATAGCTAACACTACCACATGGAAATAAATTCGCCAAGAACAGTGTCAAGTTATTATCCCCTGTTTTTTTGGCATCTATATTAGTGTCATATTTGATGAGATAAAGACCGATAATGAGTTTATAAATGCGAGACATTTTTCTCTCAATAAATAAATTTTATAGGTTTAATTAGATCTAACTCAAATCCTAAAATGGTAGTATTAGACACCTCTTGCCCTAAAATCCAGATTTATAGTGTAGGTCCAATCCAAATTCGAAGAACACTCTCACACAATATGTGTAACAAAACTTATGCATAAATTATATATTCATTAAAGTGTAAAAACAAATATTGAAGAAACCCATTTTCTATTTTTTATTTTATTTATTAGAAAGAGTTGCTTTGTTTGGTTTAATCAATTTCATATCTTCTCATGGACTAATATTTGGTTTATAATTCGAACTCAAACTCAGTGAAGAACAACTGTACATCAATATATGGAAATAAATGACATATTTTTTTCCCCTTTTCTTCTTTTGGCTAGTACATTACCTTTTGAGGATTAGAACTACTAGCCATTTTCTCACATAATTTGGAGGGCCATTAAGATGGTGAGTTTATAACGTGGATGATGTCTCAATAATGCACGCTTTCATTTTTTTTCCTTTTACTTTTGTTCTTCCAAAAGAACAAATGAATTTAGTGATTAATATAAATAAATTGGGTAATGTTTCACAGTTCCATTTTCCATATAGGTTATGAGATTGATTCACAATCAAATAGATCTGAATGCCTATGCTATTATTTTCAATTGCTTTGTGATGTAAATGCTGATGTTGCATCACTATAGAAGTCACTATATTTCAAGGGACAAGCATGTGAATATAGAGATTGAATTGGGTTTGTGCACATAATCTTCTCTATATTTGTTAGTTATAGTTTCAATCATAAAAAAGACATCCCCATTTGCTTGGAGCACTAACATTCCACCTTTTGTAATGCTACTGATCAAAGCAGAATCAATTGTCCCCTCTATTTAGTTGAATCTCATCATAGCAAAGTTTTTCAATAGGTAATCAATTTTTAGACATTATTATTGAACACTCTTTCTTTAGCTTATTAGATTGTAAAATGTCTTTATCCTAGTTTGCACAAAAGTAGTAATGATGTTTAATTCTCGAGCAAATCAATTTTCCTTCTCTAAATTGTAAGGATCGAGTTTTTTATTTTTAAAATCGGATATCCTTGGGTAGCAAACTCTTCATAAGATTTTTCACGCTGCTGCATGTTCAAGGCTGGATTTGAATCCAGGACATTGGTTAAGTTAGAAGAGATCTGTGTCATCTCATCTAAACGCTCTTGGGTAGGATCAAGTTATTTAATAATCAAATTAAAGAAATAACAAATTAATCCTTTAAATCAAAGAGCATGAATCCATTTAGTCTCTCAATGAAAACATATCTTTAATAAATATGTATAAAAATCGATGAAAAATTTACATATTTTCATAATGGCTTAAATAGTCTCTTGATGCGTCAAAATAAATATTATTTATTTAAAAAAAGACTAAATTGATTGGCTTAAATAGTCTCGAGTATAAAATAGAGACACGGAATAAATTTGTTTGATCTTTGATTATACATATTTAGATCGTCTAATTCTGATCAAACGACTTACATGTCAAGTAATCTCAATCAGACAACTTACATCTCAAGTCAACGAATTGTGTACAAAATTAGATACATGTAATAAATATATTTGATCTTTGATCGGACATCTTGGAATACCAAACTTAAAAGATATTTTAGATTTTTCAAAAATCCAAATTTGATAAATCATAATTACTGTAATATAGAGATGATAATCAAATAGGGGGAGATAGAGTCAATGACCAAAAGAAGAAAGTTAAGAAACTATGGTAAGGAACTAAGGAAATGAAAAATGACACCCCAAAGTGGAAATCTACAAGAAAAGAATGTGAAGTGAAAGCTTTATATTATGAAAGTTTAGTGGGTTAGGAAACAAGTATTTGGGCTCACAAAGATACTATACTAAAAAGCCTTAAATGACAACTGATTGGTTGAAATTGGTTGATGAAATTAAGCCAGGTTGGTGGTGATGATTCTATAATGTCTATATTTGTTTGAAAAATAAAATCTATAGTAAGAGTATAAAAGCAAGTAGATGGAAATCCAGCTCATAGTTTTTCAGGACCCCACGTGGAGAGGACTATGCCAGTTCACGGACTCTCTTATTTTGTAGGGTTTTTTATTAACATTAAAAAAAAACCATAAGGTCCTTATAGCTGTCTCCTCGTCCCTAACGCTGGCAACAATTTAGATAATGACTCATTCTGCCTCTTACCTTTCTCTTTGTGTGTGTGTTGTTTTGCTATGTTCTTTGTGGGTGGTGGGGGTGGGTACGTGTGCTTGTTGTTCATGTGTTTGTAGTTACTTCACTAAGCATAGAGTCACATAAACTATACAACAGAAGTAAAATGATTTGTAAAATTGTATGACTCGTATATAGACACAGAAGAGGGGTAAGAGGCGGAGAAGGAGCCGAGCTACCAGAGCGCTGCAATACGATTAAGGGGTATTGTTGTAAAATGAACCATAGTATTATATATAATATTTGTACCATTGTAAACCCTAATTCATCAAAAAGTAATATGCATAACTATGTCTCTTTATAATTGTAGTGGTAAGCACAATTGGTCAAACTTTGTAAACAAAGATCGTATCTCATTGTCTTGCGATTTTCGTTTCTTTTATTGTCTATCATCAGTTGTTATTCTAATCGGTTGTTCTTCTATCATCGGTTGTTATTCTAATAAGATATCTTATAAATTCATTTTTAAGTCTTATCTCATTCAATTTAAGACTTTTAACACACACTTCTCACGTTCAAGACTTGACATTTAGATCCTGATTGACCTAATAATATGTCTAACTCATTATTACCAAATCGATTAATAGAGTCACGAATGTCTCCCATTTATAAACTCATTTTCCAGTTTTATCTCCTCTTAACTTGGTGACATTTAGAAGTTTTTTTTTACCTAAAGAGGGAATATGACTACATTCATAAGCTGATCTTAATATTTAGACAAACACTTGTTTTATTATCACCATGATTTTAAACAAAGCTTCCCTATCGTGACTATAAACTAAGGTTCTGAATATCTATAATAGTTTTAGATATTGTCAACACTGCAATGCAACTGCGATTGTGGCTTCATCAACCACATTTATCAGAGATGTCAAAGATGGCAATGTGACTATAAACATTACTGCCACCACTACTTATAAGGTAAAGTCAAAAAAATTAAAGTTTTATATCATCTTTAAATGAAGCATGGATACCGGAAACGACACAAAAACTAACATGCCAACACCGTTAATAATTTGATAAAATCACGTAATTTAATGTAACTATTTGGTTCAGTGTCGTGTCGGGATCGGGTATGACACGTGTCCGACACCAGATCACGCCTAATCCGATGAGTGTTTGTGCTTCGGAGTACTCTAATAAATACAGATAGCATTGTTTATTATAAGCTAACAATGATTATGATACTTTAAAATATAGAAAAATTAACTGCATATATGATCATTAAAGCCAAGGTCAGCAACAAAAGGAGGAGTGCCAAACGTGTATGATCCAACTAAGACCAATGAAAAGAAATCATTCTTGAAAAGGTCTTGACAATTCAGTGCCAGGAGGAGTGACTTTGTGATTCTCATTCTATGGCTTGTGGACAAGATAATGGTCTACCATTAGTAATAAAATAAGTAAGATATTAGCTTGACATTAGCATTTGTTAGTTAATGACATGATTCATTAGGGAATGATACGATGGAGATGGATCTATACAGCTCACAAAAGTCTTCAGATTTGTTTTCATCGTGGCTGCCTAATCCTACCTTGAACATGACATCTTATCATGCCACAATTAACAACTCAGTTTCATATAGAAAATCAATAAGTGAATTAACTATAATCAATGAGTGTAGCTCAGTTTTTTATGTGTATGGTTTTAAATTGTGGTGGCGGTCACCGGGTAAACCTTCATGTTGCGAAAACTGTGGTCAATCCAGTTGCAATGTTGTTTTGGAGATTTCAAAATCCGCAATAGTCCAGTTGTAGTGTTGGTTAAGTGTATTTATGTAGAGACCCGAGTTTGATTTGTGTATAATACATTTTTGAAGTGGGTTAAAAAAATGACGTGTTTGTTTGTCTTCATAGTGAATATGTTGTTGGACGCGTTTTAGAATTGAAGCTACATTTTGTAGTTTTGATAAAATTGCGATGAAAGTTGTTTTAGAATGAAAGTGGTGAATGTCAACTTCAATTCTAAACATATAACGAGTGTGACGAGGAGTGAAAAAAAAAACCAAAAAACTAAACCGAACTGAGCCAAACCAAAAAAACACTAAATCATTACTAACAATTCTGATACTGAACTGAAACAGTTTAATTCAATTCAAAATAGTTCAGTTCAATTCAAAACATATACCGAGTGTGAGTCACTATATGACTACGCACACCTGCACGGAAATCAATTCTATAGTTGAACTAAATGTTTTAAGCGTACCGAATGTATAGTCCAGTGATATAGGTTGAGACACTTTTACCTCTACTATTAACAAATTTTATCTTCTCCAAACAAATTTACTACATGTATTTGTCAATAACATGTCAAAAATAAATATTTGTCTATAAAAATGTTTTAAGTTTGTGGAGATATTCCGTTGATCTACTAGGGAGCTAAAGACATAACTACGGTAGATTCCTATAAAAATATTAAAGTATATCCTTAATTTCAAACCTAACTGTAACTGCCCTGTTTATTTTGGTGGATTTGTTCTGTAATAGCTTATGATTAATGGATTTGGGGTCATGTGGTGGGATATACTATGGTGTATGGTCCCAGCATAAAGCAATAAAAAGAGTAATATGATTGGTTCAGTTAATTACTCAAGCACATGTGTCTGTAATCAAAATATAATTAACCAACAAAAGACACGGCATAGGAAAAGGGGTAAGGTCAAATTAAAACTTTAAATTAATATTTTTCACTCTGTACACCACACACATGCATAAACTTTCTCTGCAACAAAACACATTGGAAAAAGGAAGTGAAACTCAATAAATTTTTGAGCTCATTCTCCTGTTTGTGACCAAAGCTGCCAGACTCAGCACGCACCCTCTTTGAATCAATTATATAATTTCTTCTTTTCATGCATGTAGGAAAAAAGGCCATTTGATGATCATCATAGGGTCCATAATATCTTTTGTTGTTGAGAAAACAATTTTGTTTTTTTACTGTTATCCTTTTTGTTTTGTTGATAGTGAAAAGAAAGTTTCACAGCATCTTCAATGCTAGAAAATTAAAAACATTAAAAAATTGGGTTGTACATTGTCACATCGAATAAAGCACTTAAATTTAATGAATAAAGTTCTTAATAATTTTTGAAGCAAAAATACGACAGTTACATAGAAAAGAAACAAACACAACAATATTAAGAAAGAATATTTAAGAAATGTTAAGAAAATACTTTTTAACACACGCTTATTTATCGGCTAAAAAAAAAATTATACCACTTTATGTGAAATTCATTTCTATAGTGTAGAACCTACATTAATTTTATTCAATAAAAAAATGAATTAAACAAACTCTTAAAAAGATAGGGAAACCAATGTGCTGACTATTTAGTTAAGATGGGAGCCTCCTCTAAAGATGTTTTCATCATGCATCCTTCGCCTCCTGTTGACCTGCTCCCTCTGTTTCGGGACGACGCGTCGGGCACCTTGTTCTTGAGGCCCTAGCCTCTTTCTTTCTGTCTTTTTTTTTTCTTTTTCTGATGTTTGTTTCTGTTTCTGCTTAGATTTTCTAACCAAAAAAAAAGAGATAGTGTTCTTAACACTTATCAACATATTTTATTACGACACCGTTCCTACATACATACCCATATACTTTAGCATATTCAATATATACACTAGTGTATTTTATTGCTTGTTTTCGTTTTTGGATGATCAAAATTGTTTATTAAAATGTACAATTGATTTTGACATGTTTAATTATTTTTTAGGAATTCAACAACAATAAAGCCACTCTCTTTTCTTTCTGTCAAACCCTAGCCGCCACCGCTTTTCATATTTTTCTGATCTATTCAATAGAGGTAGTTAATGATCATTTTCTTTCTCTTTTAGTTAAATACACGATTTTCACATATTTTTAGTTTATTTCGTAATTTTTATGATCTCGTCATTCTAACACGACATTGTTTGTTTTGATTTCTCGTACAGTGAGGTGGTTTTTTCATTTTTCGTCTTGCTACAATGTTTATTTTATTCAAGTTGAAAAATTAGTGTTGATCTAGTGCAGATTCAATCAATGGCTTTGATGTCGTCAACATTATAGATCCAATGACATGAATATTTGAGACACTTGAATATAATAGAATTTGTAGACTTTTGTACTTTGTCGGCGCATGCTATTAACATGAATGGTATGAGTTTGTTTGTAAATTCATTATTTATATTTTTAGTGACTTTGAATTTGTATTGTATCAATATTTTCTATAAATTTGAATCAATATTGCTTTTTAGTAATAAAGTAAAAACACCATTCTTGAGTGAAATTGACATTGTGTTCATAATTGATTCCAAGTTGAAGTTAAAAACTTGTGGTATTTGACTTGAGCAGTTGATTTTAACCTTTAATTTTAACGTTCAATCAACTTTTTTATAGACATATCCAAATATAAACCACCCTATGTTTAACTCCTAGTTAACCATTATTAATTTTACAAAATTAATTTATGTGCATGTTTGATATCATGATGAATTTGTCGAAATCAAATCAACCGTATCTTTTATAAAATTACATTGATTTAAGTGGTTTTGTCACATTCACCGTGATATCTAACATGCGCAAAACCAAACACACGCCTCAAACACGGATTAGAGGTGCTCTTGTAATCAAAGAATAACAAGTGTGGTTGAGAAGAACATAAGGAAGACTTATTAGTTTAAGTCAAAAGAGAAAAATTGATTGGATGGTGGGAGAGTATATTAATGCAAAGACAGAGAGGACACACTTCTTCAAGTGAGACTTACTAGATTAACTCAGCTGTCACTTATAATGTGATATGATATCCTTCCTACAAAACCATTAGCTTCTCTTCCTTCTCTCTTTGGCCAGCAAGCATATTAGTGTTTGCTTGCAGCTGTCACATTTTTCTCTCTCTCCTCCACTACTCTTCTCTCTCTCTCTATTAAAATAAAATTTTCATAAAAAAAATACCCTTTAAAATATTTTTTTGTTTTTAATTAACCAACACATCTGTTCCAAACAACCATACCACATCATCATATTCATAAACCATACCCACCTCTCTTTTCTCTTAAAATTTAGTGATTCTCTCCTATTGGGAAAAGAAGAAAGAGGTTTTGTTGAATGGTGGGGTTGAACAACAAAAAAGGGCAATCACACACAAGCACAAACCAAAAGAAGAAGAAGCAAAAGAAAGTAAACTTTGAAGACAAGAGATGAGAATGATAATGCCAAAAGTAGTACACTTGATGCATGCATAAACTAGCTAGCAAGAAGAATATCAACAACTATAGTAACAATTTTTCTTGGTGTTAATTTGATGCAATGGCTTATCCACATTATCGATCACAATTTGGAGACACAACATTCACTAAGGTTTTTGTTGGAGGACTAGCTTGGGAAACTCCAACAGATGAAATGAGGACATATTTTGAACAATTTGGTGACATACTTGAAGCTGTCATTATCACTGATAAGAATACAGGAAAATCTAAAGGATACGGATTTGTATGTCTCTCTCTCTCTCTCTCTATTTCATTTGATCCTTATCATCATTATAATATATACTTTGTACATTATATATGATAAATATTGAATGTGCAGGTAACATTTCGTGATCCAGAATCAGCTAGAAGGGCTTGTGCTGATCCAAACCCAGTAATTGATGGAAGAAGAGCTAATTGTAACATTGCTTCTCTTGGACGTCCTAGACCATCACCACCAAGAGGTAATTAATTCATTTTATTACATGCTTTTCATTTTCTACCACTAATAATACATTAATGTTTTTATTTTTTAAATTAATCATTGTATATCATTTTGTATTTTATATACTATATTCTCGGTCCGTCCCATAATAATCGATCTATTTGACCATTTTTAATCATAAAATAAAGAATAATCTTTTTATTGAAAAAAGTAAAACATATAGAATTGAGAGTGATGTATCCTGTATTAATGAAATAATACCATAAATAAAATATAATAAATATCACCATAAAAATTAAGTGGTCATCATCTTAGGATAATTTTTTTTTTGGAAATAGATCGGTCATTATTATTATCATTCTTTAACTACTAGAAAAAAATATTTTTATCGACAGAGATCAATGACCAAGAAAATGAAATTCATCTCTAACTTTCTGTCACTAAATGTTGTTATTAATTTATTTGTTTACACATGAAATGATAAAGTATATTTTGGTGGTTTGTAATGTAATGCTGCAGGGAGGGGTACATATCAAGGTGGGGGTGTGGGGACAGGAGCACCAGGAGGAGCAGCGGCGTACGGCGGTGTTCCGGCAGGAGGGCCACCACAAATGGCAGCAGGAGCAACAGCAGCTCCAGTAATGTACCAACCATATGGGTAAGTTAGCTATGTGAATTTATTACTGTGGTCATTTATTAATTTACCCATGTTATGTTATGTTATGGTAACTCATAGTCAGTCAAAGGGGAACTGGTCCATGGTATTAATTAGATAACTGCATATAGACGCACACATTGCTGTCTCCATATGTCTCTTGACTGCTCCCCCTCCAATTACAGTAGGTCTCATTGTCAGTGTCAAAATCCTCACATATCATTTCATATCATATAATAAAATAAACTAGTACTTGTCCAAACTTTGCTATGCCTTACTCTTTTATTTTAAATCATCATGTGCACTCCCTTACTCTAAATATTAAATTAATAGTAAAAACATAATGAAAATTATTCTTACATTGTCACCATGCAAAGATGAATGCATATGTACTAGAAGAAGTTGCATTTTCTGCATGATGATGCATTTGTTTTAGGGTCATAATAATAATGTGTGCATTTCTTGGTTGATCTTAAATTTTGTGGAATTTGAGTTTGGACCTAGCTAACCCTGAAAACAAGGTTATGAATCAAGAGTTGCATCTAATTTATAACCATTATTAAAGTCACATCACTATCTAATGGGGGATTATAAATAACAAGATTATGTACAATAAAGTTATACATAAATTTTATAGGTAAAAAGAAGAAAATATTAAAAATAGAAAGGGGCGCTATAATGTGGTGGGTGAATTAAATTTTTGAATAATAAATATCAAAAACTAGAGAAAGGTCTAAGAAGTTATGTAGATATATGTAGAAAAAAATGATGATGATAAATAGGTACTTTAATAGTAGATATGTAGTCCATGGCATGGTCAATAAAAAATGTAGTCCACGGCAAACACATGTAGTGGTCCTCTATAGGTTAATTTGATTTATAATATTGTGTTACATGATAAAATCCCCCATCTCTTGGTACTTTTGTATGTCTTGTACCAAGTCATTTTCTCACCAGCAATGTTATTGTTGTCTTATGAGAACTGTATAAATTGCATGGTAAATTAATAAATACACTTATATAAAACGATTATGATAAATATACAAACAGCTACTTTATGCTGTTTTAATAATTTTCATAGTTTTGCCTACAAGAGTTGAGTCTAGCAGATTAGGTTAGACTTTCATAATGTGGTGAATCTATGTTCAGTCTCAGTTAAAAGATGTGTGATCACATTTATTATCCGACACTGTGTCCAATAGAATTGGCCAATGGAGAAACCTATGAAAAACCAAAAAATGTTTTCACCGTCTTTTGCCTAAAAAATACATTTTTCATAGTCTTTTGATCAAAAGAGAAATTTCACAGTTCTTCTCAAGGGCCTTGGAATGGCATAATATTGCGGGAGATACAAGTCCTACATGAAAATGATTTGTAAAAAGTAACATTTTACACATTACAAGTTTGTTTTGTAAGTATGAGTTAGACTGAATATATAGAATTCATTGGTGCAAGTCATGTACCAAATCATTTACACGTTAAGTCCAATAGTGTTATTTCTGAGGGATCTATTAGGAAAAACTCAAGTACCAAATCAGAAAGAGATGAAGTTCGAAAATAGATTATAAAGTGCGACACTTTTTTAATCCTAATATAAGTTAGTTTAGTAAGGATAAGCTTAATCCAATATAAGCAATACACAATACATATAAAAATAGTTTGTAATACATATGAACCATGCAAGTAAGTTAATAATGTGACATATATATTAATATTAATCCGATACACTCTGTGAGTTCCCATGAGACTTCATATATATGTGCATGCAATATTTTCTTTTCCATACCATTATAATGTCATCTCGACCATTCTTTTTAATGCACTTTATTCCTTCCATTTTCTGCTTGATGGGTTCACATATTCATGAATCATAATGTCTGAGTTACATGAAAAAGGAGGCCATCATTGAAATTGATCAATGTGAAATGACATCTCTTAGCTATCTAGTACCATTTCTTGTTTCGTGGTACTAGTTAATTAGAAGATCTCATTTCACGTTAATCAATTTAGGGTCCCCAGAGGACAACCAAAGCTATTGATCAATTTAGGGTCCCCACACGACACCCAAAAGCTATTGATAAGAAATTAATGCTTCTAATTTTTCTCACCGGAAAAACCTCTCATATTAACTTCACTATACTAGTAGTCCACAACAATAGAACTCTACCATTTTAAGTTGTTGCTTCTCTAAGAAACAATTACATTACTGCATTCAACGTATTTCATTCCTTTTTTGCTTTGTAATTTAATTCCTTTCAACTTTTTTTGCAGCTACCCCACCTACACTCCTGAATACGGGTACCCTCAAGTAAGCATCTCCCTCCCATAATCATTTAAGATCATACAAAATTAGTGCTAAATTTAGTGACAAAATTATACACAAATTTCATTTTTTTTTTTTAGTAATGTTTTAAAAACTAGATTGAACCAATCAATGCTCCTGCTGGTTTGATCCCAATTTTAATATAGACCAGTTAAATCAGATTGAACTGATTCAACTGTAGTTGGTTCAACCGGTTTTATTATTTGCATTTTTAAAAAAAAATTTGATTATTTATTTACTTGTCATCGGGTTCAGTTGTAATTTAACCGGTAAAATCAATTGAATTATGACTTAAAAGTCTCGTTGGTTCAATCTCTGATTATTTTTAAAACATACTAGTTATTATTTGATAAATATTAATATTAGGTTAATTAATAATTTGTAATTTATGAGTACAGGCCACAATGTATAACCCTCAGATTCAGCAAGCACAATACTATCAACAACTTTATGGACCATCATCTTCAACTATGGGTTCACCATATTATTATGGCTATTCTATGCAAGCAGCAGCACCAAGGGGTACATTTTCAACACCCCAACCACATCGCATACCAGCTGGACCATCCTATCTATACTACCCTACTACACCAATGGAAGGAGCTTCTTTCTCTGCTGCATATCGTCCACTTCAACAACCATTAATAAGGCAACCTTCTCCTACCCCTTCTCCTAGTGGTAATCTTTCTTTCCTCTTCTTTATATAAATGTTGAATTATTGACACTAATATTCAACTTTGGTATATCTAACATTTGACAATAAAATTAGACACAATTTTTACGTAGCACTGACATATCGGATTGATATCCTGTCTCATGTTTGAATTATGGATAGAAAATAGAGACATACAAAGTTTAATTTAATATTCAACTTTGTTATATCTGTAGCACTAACACATCAGATTAATATCGTGTTCACTTACACAACACCGATACATATGATTAATTTTTGTTAATCATAGTAGGTTTTGTTTGTTTCTAATTTTGTGATTGGTTTAAATTTTGTTTGATAATGCTTCTGTTACAAGAATGTGTATAACGTACAAGGTAGGATTTTACATATAAATCTCAATGAATAGAGAGAATTAGAGTGGGGGTAAAAAGAAAGAGGGATGTGCACAGAGATTTATGAATTATGATGCTCATCACTTACTGACACACAATATATATTATGATTTTGCTATAACATGTGGACATAGGGGTCCACATGGGTAACCCAAGACCCATGTGAATGAGCTGTCTTGGTTTGATATTAACCGTATTATGTATGTATGGGTGGTCAATGAGAGAGAGAGAGGGTCATCATGTAAAGTAACAGTGAATGCATGTGGTTTCTGTATGCATGGTGGTTAATTCTTTAAAGATCCAGTCAAAATGGTCTTTGCTTTTCATGCATTGGCCCACTTTGCATTTTCTCATTTTAGATACTACCCAACCTACAAATTCATTTCATGTACTAAAATTCTATAGTTATTATTTTCTTTCTTTCTACATGAATGTGATTTTCTCTTTGACTTCATTAGGATTAGATCAGTTATGAGATGATTTTTCACATGGGTTGTAGTTGTACTATCTCACAAATGAACAACTCTTAGAAATTGAACTTATGACATATTGTTTAGAAAAATAGTCATTTGACCGAATCTTTTAACACCATTTGTAACATTTGTATGTTTTTGTGTGAAAATATTCATATATATATTTGTGTCTGATTATCCCGTGTTTTAAGGACATTTTTTAAAAATTTAAATTGAAAAAATATTTATTAAAATACATAAACCGTAGAAATTAAAATACATTAAATACATAAATATCCGTAGAAATTTATTATTTAAGGTACTTAAACCGTGCCCTAAGACAACTCTTTAGCATTTCCAATTTTGTTATTGCTTGTATCTTTTATACAATGAATTTGTATCATGTGAGTTTTAATAGAACTAGATTAACCTCTAATGATTTCTCCTCCTTCTGTGAATACAAATTCTGCTACAAAATTATAAATGTTTTCTCTGTTTATTTGTGAAGAAGATTTTGGTCACTTTTTACGAAAATGTAAATTCTGGTGTACGTTCACTTGATCAAAAAAAGATAACAACTCACTTCTCTGTCCTTTTCTTTTCTTAACTACTATTATCATGTGAAGGTGAGTCAAAAAGGAAATAGGTTTTTATTTATTTGTTAAATAGGGTACAAAGAAAATAAAAAATTTGTTCCATATCATCTCACACTCTATTATCATCTAACAACAAATTTTGATGTTTTGGGTTTTCACTTTCTCCAATTAAAACATCCAAATTGCACCCTAACCTTGTCGATATGATCAACTTACATGTAATAGTTTTTTATTTTAATGTACTCACTTCAAACTCAAATATAAACAAAAATTAAGCCATGTTTAGGTAAAAAAAAAAATTAAGTGCTTACGTATAAGTAGTTTTAACAATAAAATAAGTCAAGTTATTCATAAATAAGCTATGAGTTGTTTTGTAATCATTCTTAAGAACTTATAAAAATAAGCTGAAAACAACTTAAAGACATGTCATCATTTATTTATATAAGCTCTCAACCAGGCAAAGAGTTTATGTAAATAGATAAACTCAAATAAACCAATTTAAACAGATGCTAAGTCCAATTTCAACCTATTTAATATTATTTTCTCTTTAATGCATGAGAATAGTTTATACTTTATAACCATTTATTTTAATACTATTGTTTATAATTTACCTCTTCTTTGTTTGACATATTTCTAATTATTGTTTCTTATGATTGGTATGATCAGATTCACAGACTCAGCAACGTACCTCATCAGAGACAGCATCTGGAGTAGTTATAACTTCGGAAAGTTCAAATACCCAAGGGAAGAACAACAACTAATAAATACTATATACCCCCCCTTAGTTTCAACTTGTATAATCTTCAAATTCAATTTCATCACATTAATATTCTTCTTCATCTTTTTCTACATTATTATATCTTCAATTTTTTTTTTCGGTCCACATGACTTGTGTTCTTTACAGCTATGGCAATCCAAATTTGGACTGATTAATCAACTTCATGGAGATTATTATCTTCATTATCTTTTCCTTGTCTTCAAGCATTTTCACTTGAAATAATTATTACCAATTAATTATGTTTTCTTTTTTAGTATTGATTCTTTCTCCAATTTTAATTAAGAACTGATGAATGAGATATTCAACTTCATTAGACAATATTAATTATTTATGCAACTAATTAACTGTACTAATGTAATTTTAAAACTAACTACAGTTGCTTGCTCAACAAGCCATCCATCCTAACTAACATGAATTATTCAAATCTCAACACACCACCTTAATTCATGTTAGCTAATGATGATTTAAATCCCATTAAACCTCTCTATTTCTTAAACAATTGGATTGCAACTTGTTCTTCACTTCTACAACACTCGAAAACTTTCTTTTGTTTACTTGTTCTCTCAAGTAATGGAATCTCATCTCTATGTTCTTGCTCTTTCCATGTGCAATGGATTTTTGGCTTAGATCAATGGTAGAAATGTTATCAATTTTGATTATCATTGTATAACCCTTTTCATTTCTGAGTTCTTCTAACAAACTTGATCACTTTTCTTGTGCCTTTTACTTTGTCAATCGTTTCTTTCACACTGATAGAACACTTGTATCCTTAAACGTATAAACGAAGAACCCCTTAATGATCTAACTTGAGTCCTAAACTGATCTTTCCACGCTAAGGGTTTCAAATAGTTATACGATTAAAATTTAAAACAAAAGGAGTCACATTTGCAAGATAAGTTAGCTATCAAATTTTATGCATCAAGAAACCAACTGATCAGTTTAAAATTATGCTTAGCTCTTAAAAATATTAAACGTGCGTAGTAGAGGAAAACGAGAAAAAGACCTGTAGTAGTGTCATGAACTAGAAAAATGTACTTTTGGGCATCAAAGAAAAAAAACAAACAAAATCAAGAGCATTGCAAGTTTTTTTTATTTAGCTTTGATAGAGGGTGCGTTTGTTTTAACTTAAAAAAAATAGTGTTAGAAAAATCTAGATATTCTTTTAAGATTTTTTAAGAAAAATCTGAAGTTATTTGTGTTTTTTTACTACCCAAAAAATCACTTTACTAAAAAAAAAATGATTTGTAACAAGTTCATGTGTTATCTCTTTGTTTTGGAAAAAAAATAGATTTTGTGAAAAATTAATCTTAATGGCTTTTCGGATCCGTTTGTTATACCCTTTTTTAAATAAATTTGTATAGTATAACATCTTTTTGCTATATATAAATTTTTTACAAAGAATTTTTTAAAGAAAATCTCAAATGAATGAATCGTTTGAAAAACTTATCTTAAAATGTAATTATAAATATTTCGATCATTTCATTATAATTTATTTTGAATGAAATAATTTTTCTAAAAATTCTAAACAAAACACATGACAAAAGTGATTTTTTTTTCCTAAAGAAATCTAAAACAAATGCACATCGAGAGCTTTCAAACTTTCTTCTTTATGAGAACATTTCGTGTCTTAAGGCACTATACTAGGAAGGAATGCGTGTAAGGTAGGTTAGGGCTTTTTGCACACCAACTGAATCTAGACATGGGTTAGATGTTATGAAATATTAAGTATGATGTCTTGATAATTTAAAGGAAGGGAAACTATTTTCTAATATTTAATGTGATTTTATCAAAATAAAAATGTGATTTATTGATGTTTTAAAGTGACAAGGCTTTTATTTTTATGATTTTTTTAATATATAATTTTAATGAGTATGTGGTAAAGGTTTTGGATTTTATTATGGTTTTATATGAATATATGATTATCATGATGAATATCATAAAAATTTAGATTTTTATTGGTATGTGAGTATGTGAGCTATAATTTGGTAATCATTGAACACATATTTATTGAACATTCTTTATCTCCCTGACTTTGTGGATGTGTTTTTGAATTACATCATAATCATTTGTTGCATGTGGCTTGTTATGTCACATGAATTTGAACCTTATGAACAACCTTCAACTCTGACTTAGTTCATATTCTTTAATGTTTTTTGATCAGTTGACTCTTGGTTTGATTTATATTTTGCTTCTGTCTTAGTTAATCACTTAAGAACAAGTATTAAATATCAAGAAATTGGCAAAGTCCAATAATCATTTAATCATCAAGGTTTATTTATCTTTAAAACATTTAGAAGATTTTGTCAAATAACATGGCATATGTATCCTTGTGACTTCATGCTTCTTTTGGTTATGGTTTCGTGCGTATTTTGGTTATGGTTTCATATGTATTTTGGTTATTAGCATGCATATTTTGGCTTCGTGCATACTTTGGTTATGGCTTCGTGTGTATTTTTGTTATGGTTTTGCAAGGCTTTCTGCAAAACTCCTTATTGATATGGTTGATACTGACACTAAATCCAGATCATGTAGTTGCAAGAGTATGCATAAATTGCATAGACATCTTTACTTTGAATTGATTATGTGTTCTTCATGTTAATACTTTCATTATTTGGCTCATATGATTTGTCATCTAATTGACTCTTTCAAATATTTCTGAAACTAATGAACAAATTCATGAATGATTAATGTGGTGAAATGCATAAAGAAACGGGGGATAAAACGAGTTTTAAAATTATGCCATGTAATATTGACTAGGCAAGTATCTACGCTATCGCGCAAGTTTGTAATAAATATTGTTCTTTTTTGATGGGTTATCATAAATATTGTTGTTGATTTAAATATTCAAAAAAATATGAAATTGATGATATATTTGATTAATTAAATTAATGTAACATAAGCTTTAATTAATACAGTTCAAATTATACAACATAAGTAGTAGAAGATATGTTTTTGCTCAATCAAGAGGAAAGGAAAACATTATAATAGAGCTTAACATCCCAACTAGGTTGGCACCCGAAGACTACACCCATCCTCCATCACCTCGCTCAGAAAATTTTATTAAGAAAAGAAAAATTGTACAAGACAGGGGACCAAACCAAAACCCTCAAAAAACTAAAAATTACATAGCAAGAGACCTAAGGGAAACATCATAATATTATAAATGGAACACAAACCTGCAAGTTTGCCCTAATTTAATCCTTTGAAAATCCATCATTTTCAACTGGCGGGAAAATTTTAATTTATGAATTCTTGGGACAAAATTACGTTGGTACCCTTATGTTGTAAAACTTGCATGTACCATACATTGCTCGCCATGTTGGAGAATGGAAATTTCAAACCTGGTGCATCACGTTGTTTATGCTCAGGGGTCATGAACATTGGACGGTGCACAATTGACCAATTGCTGCAAGCTTCTCTTTTTTTCATTTCCTTCTATACAAGAGAAACAATCACCACCAACATAAATCCAAACCCAGGTGTCTTCTCCCCCACACTATTTCCCCCTTCTTTATCGTCCTTTCCCTCACCTCCTTCTCCTTGCCACTATCCGATCTTCTTCCCTTTCTTCTCTGATTTTGCAAATTCCGTCTATTCAAATTGTGAAACCTTCCCAAACCTTCTAATTGGCTTTCGGTGGGAAGAGGAACCGCAGAAAAAACCAGAACGGAGACGGAAACCGAAATGAAAGAACCGCTTCGTCCTTCGCGGAGTAAGAACAAAGAAAAAAGATCTGAAATTCATGCTAAACTCGTCAGAAGAAGTTTTAGAAACGTGCTAAGTCGAAAGCTTGCGATGCTCTATCGAGCTCGGTGAAGAGGCTCTCTCTCTCTCTCTCTCACACACACACACACACACACTCTGAATGGTTGTTGTTGTTTTGATTGTTTGATTTTGATTTTGATTTTTTTATTTCTATGTTATTGTAGCTTCCAGAGAAGAAGGTGCCTAAGACGTTGAAAATACAAGGGAAGTTGATGAAACTATCTGCAAGCCTGATGATGAAGAGGTTGAGTTTTTTGAATTATGATTGTTTTGGACTAATTTGAATATGAATAGATTAGATTCGAATTTTGTGAATGCAGAATACATATTTTGGTTATTATTAGATTAGATTTCAATGTTGTGAGTGTAGAATATGTTAGTTTTAGTTGTTAATTCAAGTTTGTTAGTGATTTAATCATGCTTAGTTGGTTAATCACATTAGCTTTTAGTTTATTATTTGGTTAGTTACAAGTCTCCTTGAATGTAGCTTAAGGTTGTTAGGGTTTGTTACTTTGCTTGTACTTCAAGCAACTTATCCTAGACTTGTATATAAGACCATTCACTTGTACATTCAGATTAGAATCAATATACAATTTACTTTCATCAATTCATTATCTTTCTCTTCTCATTCTCTCAATTTCACAAATCACAAAACTCTCATAAACCCTAGAAATTGAAAACTGCTTCCGTTGCTTGTGTAACAAGCATCAATTGCTGCGCTAACAAATTGGCATCAAGTGCCTGTGGTTACGTTCTAAGGGGTAATCAAGATCTTCAATCACGCAAATTCAAGAAGAAACGATGAAGGAAGAACCATGAATGGTAGCAGCAGTTTTAACACTCATCTTCCAATCCTTGAAGCACGCAATTGGGAAAGATGGAGCGCAATGATGAAGAATCTGTTTGGAGCACAAGATTTGTTGGAAATTGTGCAGGATGGTGTAGCTGAATTAGCTGCGAATGCCATTGATGTGAAAAGGAATGCACACAAAGAACTGAAGAAGAAGGATTGCAAGGCTTTGTTCTTGATTCAACAGAGTCTTGATGAAGGAAATTTTGAAAGAATCTCAAAAACAGTTAGTTCAAAGGAAGCATGGGACATTCTTTCAACGTATCATGAAGGTGATGATAAAGTAAAACTGATTAAGCTTCAATCACTGAGGAGGAAATTTGAGCTGATGCAGATGGAAGATGATCAGAAGATTTCTGAATACATCTCCAAACTCATCAATCTGGTAAACCAGATGAAGGCTTGTAGTGAAACTATTACTGATCAACAAATAGTTGAGAAGATTATGAGGACTCTATCTTCAAGGTTTGATTTCATTGTGGTGGCAATACAGGAATCAAAAGATGTTAAGACTTTGAAAAATGAGGAGCTGCAGAGTTCATTAGAAGCTCATGAATTAATGGTTTCTGAAAGAAGCAATGAAAATCAATTCAACAAGCTCTGCAAGTTCAAACTATCAAGAAGGATGAGAATGATAGGAAGAACTTTAAGAAAGGGAAGAAAAACTCTAAAGGAGGAAACTGGTCTAAAGGCAAGAACAATGGATCTGAAAAAGGTGAATCTTCAAAGGAAGGAAATTCTAATCAAAGGAAGAAAATTGATAAGAAGAAGATTCAGTGCTTCAAATGTGAGAAATTTGGACACTATGCTTAAGAATGTTGGTCTGGTAAAGGAAAACAATCAAAGAATGATGAAGAGGAAGCTAAAATTGCACAAGATGATCCAGATGATTCATTAGTAATGATGGTTACAACAACTAGTACTGAGAGCTGCAATTCAGAAAGTTGGTTCTTAGATACTTGGTTGTTCTAATCACATGACAGGAAACAAGACATGGTTAAGAGAAGTGGATCCTGGAAGAAATAAAAAGTAAAGCTTGCAGATCATAGAGTCTTGGTTGCAGAAGGAATGGGAAATATTGCCATTGAAGGAAGGAATGGAAAAATGGCAATAATTGAAGAAGTTCTATATGTTCCTGGAATTCAGTGCAATTTGCTGAGTGTTGGTCAATTCATTCAGAAAGGATACTCAGTTACTATGAAGGATAACACCTTTAAGTTGTTTGATAAACATCAAAGGTTAGTATTGAAAACTCCTCTTGCAAAGAATAGAACTTTTCAGACCAATACGAAAGCTATAGAGATGAATTGTTTGTCTATTATGGTAAAAGATGAAGATAGTTGGTTATGACACTATAGATTTGGTCATCTCAATTTTAGAGGTCTTAATCAATTAGTTAATAAAGATTTGATTCTGGGAGTACCTAAATTTGAGATATCTAACACAGTTTGTGACACTTGCTTGTTGGGCAAGCAACCCAGAAGTGCATTCAGTTCAAGTGCAGCAAGTAGATCAAAGGAGCTACTTAATGTTGTGTACTCAAATGTGTGTGGTCCTTTAGAGGTTCCTTCATTAGGGGAAACAAATACTTCATCAGTTTTGTTGATGAGTTTAGCAGAAAACTCTAGTTATATTTGATTAAGACCAATAGTGAAGCATTTGATGTGTTTTAGAAGTTTAAAATCTTAGTAGAAAAGCAAAGTGGAAAGTCTATTAAGATTTTAAGGACCGATGGGGGTGGTGTGTAATACCCCGTTTTCCCAACAATGTAAATAATACATATAATCAGAGCATTCAACATTAAACGGAATGTCACACTACATTAAAATATAAATAGAGAAAAATTACTATTTATTAAAACAACTTTCTCAAAATTCAATTACATCGCAGCGGAAAATTAATTCATTATTCAACAATATTGGCACTACGGCCTCAACGTAAACAACTTTAATGAAATTCTAATTCAAATAGTTTCAACAACATAGTTCATGATTAATACATAGCAAATGCAAAACAATGCAAATATCCCCATCCTGTTACGTATCAGAGCGACCCTAAGACGACACATGAGAGAGTCAACTCACAACAGAAGCTAATCCTGGTTATCTGCACGTTACCCACGTGGAGGAAACATTCAAACAGAAGGGGTGAGATTCACATTCAATAATAATAGATATACAATTCATTAACGGAATTTAACAACATAAACAACAGTAATACTTCACATAATTCTTCAATTATTTCTGCTTGACATTAAAACAACGACAACAACTCAACAACTCGACGACGACAACGACTACGCGACAATGCAATGACACAACAACAACTTGACTATGCAGTATGCATGTGGTACCAATAAACGTGTTAGAGCATAGACTCTCAATTCAACGTGTAGAGCATAGGCTCTCAAATCAACGTGTAGAGCATGGGCTCTCAAATCAACGTGGTATGAATGATTAAACATTCAACAGGGCATAAGCCCCCAACTTTATATAAGTATGCATGGACTCAACAACATATTCAACAACAACGTACAACTTCAACGACATTGACGACAACAACGACAATGACAACAACAACAACGACTTGCATATATAATAAGGCGTTAACATGACTTAATGCAACAACGGCAACAACTTCAACGTAATCATCACTTAGCAAAATATTCAACAACAATATATAAATATATCCACATAAGGTTATATATATAAATCATCCATCAACGATATTTTCACAATTAACAACATTATTATTTGCAAATAAACAATGATTTCATTCACACACTTATAATTACGAAACTCAAGTATTCATACCTTAATTAAACTCCTAATACTCAAGTTTTGAAGTTTTGAAGCAAACCATAAGTTTTGGGACGACTTGGAGATAGTTATGCTAAGTTTCCTTAAAATTTCTCCAAGACCTACTTGAAGTGTTTTCATCATAACTCAAAATTCACAAAACATTTTCAAGTCAAACCAAAGCCATTGGAAAGCTAACAAAATTATCTAAAACTTACACCAAAGGTTAATTCAAAACAGAAACGTGTGAAAAAGACGCAAGAACATGAAAAAGGGTATATTGTCACTGTGCAATTTCGCTAATGGCGAAAATTTGGCTATTAGCGAAATCGTCTCAGACAGCTTTCACCAATAGCGAACTTCTAGCGAAATTTCCCCTGCTGTTACGATTTCTGCACCATTTTTCACCCAAAAACCCAAATTTCATCTACCCAAATCCCAAATTTGATAGGAAACATTACCTAGGATTATTCTACAACCTAAACATCAATTTGTACACTAATTCATTGGATTATCTACATGTTCTACAATCAATTTCAATTCAAAACCTAATTTCTCTAATCATCAAAATTTAACAACAACAATCATGTTAAACCTTTTTCAGAATTATAGAACCTAAAATTAGAGAATGATAGTCCCACCCTTACCTTAGATTAGGTGATTGATTTCTACAACCTTCTCTCTGACTCTTCTCTTGGCTTCTCTTGGTTTTCTCCCTTTTCTCCCAAAAGCTTGTTTTACCTAAAAAAACTTGTCTGACTTCTCAGTTTTCTATTTCTCTTAATCTCAACATATTCTCTTAATTCTACTTAATCTGTTTATTTCTAATTAATTCTAATTCAGCCCCTTAATGTCTAATTATTCTAATTTCC
>Ga0315914_1002939_pt1 | contig 26097 bp, 31 predicted proteins | sample MpolenodulesMG_FD_203920 | JGI IMG/M metagenome (GOLD analysis project Ga0315914, IMG submission 203920) | Medicago polymorpha root nodule microbial communities from Los Angeles, California, United States - elongated nodules | ecosystem: Host-associated > Plants > Roots > Nodule | place: USA... | reverse complement strand
CTAATAAAGTGTCTTGAGTAGTAGTGTTTCCAAACTCCCTTGGACTTTAATTCTTTTGTTATGTTTTATTGCGAAGGGCATGATTAAGCGGCTTGTTTTTATTATAAATTATGACATAATTTTTTTTGTTGTCTTCTCTAAAATGGTTATTTCTTGTACATGAAAGTGAATTCTTGTGTTTTAAGTGTTCTTACTCTCAAGAGGCTGATAACATTAAGAATAGGGAAATTCACAACTTAGGAAACCTTAGTAAGAGCTCATCGGTGAAAGAAAAGGAGATTTATCCCAATAAGGATGAATCTCCTGAGCATGAAGAGACTAAGCAAGTGTTAATTGTCAAACCAGTCACTGTGATGACTATTAATACTAGTCACGTTTCTGAACCTACTAATGTTAAGACTAGCATTAAAATAGGGAGATTAAGAGCAACAAAAGAGTTAAGACTAACACAAATTGCTATAACCCCCTATTCCCTTTAGTGCAGATAATCCGAATAGAAAAGAGAAATCAGGAAAATCAGCAGTAGGAAATCATAGAAAAAAAAAGGTTCTAGCTTAGGTAGGGTCAAGCTAGTGACTTTAAAAGAGCCCTGGAGAGAGATTTATCTCTCTTAAAAAAACAATTGAATTTGGCGCGTAGGCAAAACACGCCGCGTGTGAATCCACGTTTCTCCCAAAACTCCCAAATCCAAACTTGGCCCGTTTTCACTACTCTTCATAATCACTTTTTCACTCATGGGTTATGATTCCAAACACCCCTTTTCTTTTTTTTAACTTTTTCACTTAAAAATCCATTCCTTAAACCTCTTAAACCTTTTTCTTTGTTTTCAAAATTAGTAACCCATTCTTTAAACCCTTCTTCCTCCTTTTTGATTTCTCTACCCGTTAACCCATAATCATGACCCCAACTTAAGTTTTAAACACTTTTCATCATCACAAACACTACCCAATTGAATCTCTACCAACAGTATTCAACAAAAATCATAATGTAATGTCAGTTAAATGTTGGAGTCCTGCTGCTTAACAAGTTTGAATTTACCCCATTCAGGGGTAAGACAATTGTTGTAGTTGGAATTTACCCCATTCAGGGGTAAGACAATTGTTGTAGTTGGAAGCTACATTTTCGAATGTAATGTAATGTAATGACTCGTCTATATAAGTTAGGAACATGTATTATTGAGAATCAGCTATATAAGTTATAATATCGAATACCTTCGTATAAGATTTAATCAGTCTTTATTAGAATACACAATTTTTATTCGAATTCACGTTAGATTTAATCATTCTTTATTCGAATACGCAATTTTTAATCGAAATTATTCAAAACGCGATTTTTATGAAAAATACCATAATGTCAAGCAAAATGTAGCAAAATGTGCGCGACATATAAAAAAACCATAAAAAAAGATCCAAACACAATTAGGCATTAGAAGCCATTACATTCATTCATCTTCCTCGTCACACAAGTCAATTGGGTTGCCCGCTACAGTCCCTGGGGCATCTGCTTTTGGTTGAGGACCAAAATAGCATGTCCTCCCACTCCTTCTCAACCTCGACTAATTGTAGACCAGCACCTTCAAATTCTTCTTTTTTACGGAACCATCACATGTGGTTCCGTGCCAAGTCATAGGTGACTTTTCTTTATTCTTGTCATCACCCTCCTTTTTGTTCAACTCAACATTTCCTTGATTCTGAGACATATCTACATAAACAAATTGACGATCAAAACCTAAACTAATTGTAACGATTCTACAATAATTCATCAATAATTAAACTAATCCAAAAATTATACCATAACTAATCGTAACAAGTCTATCACAAATTCATAACAACAAAAATTCATAACAAAACTTAACTAATCGTAACGATTATACAACAATTCTAACAACAATTCTAACCTAAACCTAATTTATCATAAAATCAAAACCTAAACCTATCAATTCTATCAGCCTAAACTATCATAGCATCATAAAATCAATAAAACCTCTATAATCGCAATTTAACCAAAAAAAAACTAACAAATCAATCACAAAATAGCAATGCAATAGGATTCAAAAAACTTACTTGATTTTGTGCTTGAAATTGACTTGGAATGGCTTATGCTTTGTGAAATTCGCACCTATGGAAGCAAAAAACGCAACAATGGAGTTTTGGAAACTCCTATGTCTGTTCTGTTCTTATGTTACGAACACAACGACAGTTAACTACCGCTGACACCAGTGGCAGTTAACTGCTGCCGGTTAGCCCAACGGTAGTTAACTACCGCTGGGGGCATTTGGGTAATTTTCTTGTGTCATTGTGAAGTTATCAATGTCAGAAAAGCAATTTTCAGACTTTATAAAAACTACACATCCCATATCTATAAACTCCGTAGGACTAAATCTATCCTTTCAAACTCAACACAATGAAGGTGTTGGAAGGCTGCAATGTAGGCAACCCAAATACCGCAATTAGACGACTAGGGATGGACCGCAATAAAAATGAAATTTCCAACAAACTTTAATCTCCGAGAGAAAGGTGGAACTAGTTTTAATGTTATTTCTCGTTGATTGGAAATAGGTACTAAAATATACATGGACTTACATGTTGTGTAGCCGCAACTTGTTTAGATATAATGAGAAATTAAGTCCACAACACAAGAGGAGAATGAAGACTTTTGCTTATGTTGTCTATGGCTCTGTATGTTCACAGTATTCAATATATATCAATGTTTTGATTTCTTTGGCAATAGTGATGACATATTTGTCGACAAATTTTAGTGTGAAAAATGTCAACTTTTGTAATATATGATGCTTTCTATGTTGTCTCTAATTACTAAAAAGAAAAAACAGTACTGTAACTATATTAAAATGTTTTCATTAACATATTAGATTGTCTTTTCAACTAATCACATCTTCCATTCTAGTACTCAATCACTTATAAAATAGTTACAATCCTTATATTGAAATCATAGATTAGAAAATGTCCTGAAAAGTTAACATATACTCTTTACTTGGCTTGGTTATAGGGTTTAGGAAAATCCTAACATGATATATAAGAAAACACGAATTAAAAGAATTTCTTGAATTAAATTGAGGTATAATGATTTGTCTGAATCTCTTTCTATGATAATATTAACATAAATAAATAAATATTACCCTATACTCATATGATATACATATACAATGCTGACATAAATATGTCATTTCAAAATGTAAAATAAAAATGCTGTTTTAGCCATTGCCTAGACTTTGTATTTGAATTTTCCATTCCTGTTCTATGTTCTAAGTCAGTAAAATTGAGCCTAACAGGGAAAGGAAATAATCAGAATTCCCAAAAATTCATGTTCTCTTCAAACCGAAAACTTCCGGTTCCTTCCTACATTTGAAAAATATGGAATCAGTGAGTAGATGAAAATTTACACTATCAGCAATTCACAACCAATCATATGTACGAGTTTAGAAGTAGTTATCGTTAAAGTTAAATGGTTTTAATGATCTAAAAATTACGAGTGTAAAAAATCTTTACACTGACGACGGCGCATATAAATTAAAATCATATAGGAAATGCAAGATGTTACCTGAAAAATATGATAACACATCATTCAGTTTTGTAAGTGTCTTTCTTTCCAGCAAGAATCATTGAAATCTGAAGTCCTCTACTAAATGCTTGATTGAATAGCAACCGGGTTTGGAACTCCGACACAAACGGGAACCACGATAAAACAGCTGTTGGCATGAAAATTATCAATCCCATTACATATTCATATGCTCTTGAAAGCTCTCTCACTGAAGCCCATAGTTTCGCCCACTTCAAGAGTCCCCTGCATGTTTGTGCAATCTTGATTGCAAAAGAGAAAGAAAAAAATGTTATAGCTTCAGGGATTAAAACCATATTTAAAACGCAACTTTTTTTTGCAGAGACTAAAACAAAAAGAAGCAAATTTATATATCGTACAATAGCAACTCGGAAAAATGAGCAAACATGGTCGTTAGATATGATGCAGAAAAAATTAGCTTACCAGAATAATGGCCCATCCAGAGGGCATGAAGGCAAGAACGGAAGCAAACAAATCTGATACCGTAAGCGCACACACAACAAATAACACTGCCATTACTGACAAGAAGCCGAGAAACAGAAGTGCCTTGAGAATACGGAACATGAGCTGAAAGTCGGTACCAAATCTTCGTCTACCCATGGAAACCATCTGATGCCCATATGAAAGTTAATCCAAACATCAGAAATTAGATTTATTCATGCTGTAATTTTAACTATGCTAAACTAAAGCTCGTCTTGCTTGATCAAAAAGAAATGTTTTTTGACTAAAATTTGTATGCTATTAGGCTTTAACTTAAGCAATAGTACATCCGATATGCTCTGAGTTACAAAAGTACATACCTTCAAGACAATAAGGACTATAACTAAAACAACCCAAGAAAGTGCGAATACCTACAATAAGAAAAACCGAAGGTAGTTAGACGGAGGGGTAAAATTTGCAAAAATTAAGATAGAACAAAGAAAACAAGTTGTTGTACCAGAATATTTTTGCTACGACGCGCAATATTCAGGTGGTAGACGATTCCATATTGGTAGATAAAGAAGCGGCATGCAAGAACAATCTCAAGTATTTTCCCTCGGACATTGGAGTATTTCAGATGTTCATTTTCTTCATCCCACCAAGATTCCCAGCTTTTATCAGATGGAATACCAATACCACCACGGTTTCCCATCCACCGCTTCCAATCACTCCAATCATCCACCGTTTTTTGCCAATCAAAGCCAGAAGGATTGAACAAGAATGGAGCAAATAACCAAGAAATGGCCAAAAACCACATTGAGATTGTGATGAAGAAATAAAGAGTTGAGCTTCGGTATGATTCGCCATAGACTTCATAAATGATCAACAATATAAGTATCTCGAGTCCCTTCACAAAGTGACTTCGGGAGTACATCCTGTAATTATCAGCAAACTTTGCGTGGAAGACAACGAATCCCCGACCAGTTGGTCTATATTTAGAGCCTCCATGCAAGAGCGTTCTTCCATAGTAATGAGCTTTCGTTCCAAGCTGGAAAGTAAAGAACACAGAGGCTAATTGCAGTTGCATGATAATGAAATCACCCAAGGCAGTCCGAAATCCCTTCTCCAAACCAATTTCCATAACCATGGGAAGCACCAGCAGCAAGCCTAACTGAACAACAGACTGAGATGCCAAGGCTTGTTCGAGGGCTTTGCTCTCATGTATGTTTGAACTTGAAATAATTTCTCTTTCAACTCCACTTAATACCATATATAATCGTCCATATAAGAACACATACACAGTCAGCACGGTTATCTGAATAATGTGTCACATCCAAATAAATGCGTTAGTGTAAACCCATTTTAATCAACGAAAAATAAGATTTATGTGCTTTCATAATCAATCAAGTCCTATTGATATCATACTTAGTCGTCTAATCAAATTTGTGATTGTATTGTACCTCACTCAAGTTGTAGGAACAATGATGTATCACATCATGAATACATGTTAGTTCATTGAAATCAATTTATATAGCTCAGAGCACAGTATAATCCATTTACAAGTTTATTTATGGATTTCTAATGTCCTTTATTTTATTCTTTATTCTTAAACTAGGAAGTGTGTGCAACAAAATCTAACTCGTACATCGGATGAAAGCATGATATACTCAAGTTCAGCAAAGTACATTCTATGAATGTAATATTACTATTAGCAATTAACTCTCATGATACGATCCTCAAAAGACAATTTAAAAAATTACCATGCTACTGAAATAGAATCCAACAGTGGTGAAGTAGAATGACAACATTCTGAAGAAGTCAAATCGTCTTCCAAGACGATAAACATCACGGCAAAGTGTTTGTTCTCCATTTCCATTAGCAACCTTAGCCTCAAAGAGTGAAATCTGATTCAGGCCAACATCTCGCCCCTTACCAACTTGTATGTACTCATGATGTGTAATATATCCTTGGCGTAGAGTTGAATTATACCCTATAGATGTTAAAAAGCACAATAAGTGAAAGTTTCCATTCATCGAATAGAGTGTTTCTACTCAACCTTGACGTACCTGCAAATATATCCTCGCTTAAGTTGATAGTCTTTGATGCTTTGCTTATGCCACCTCTAGTTATGTGGAAGATTCTGTCAAATATATCTGGATGACCATAATGAAATCGGACCCTGCATATTCAGGAACGTGGATTACTTAACACATGTAACAAAAAAATTTACTATGCAAGGAAACATACAAGATAAGGCTGTTGATGAAAACATTGATTTTTTTTTTTATTTTCTGTATTTTTTGTATAGGATATTTATCTGATTAACAAGGGTAAAGGTATATCGAAAACAAAACAATTCATAATAAAAACGCCGCTAATCAGAACAAAAAGACTTTCCTAAGTAAAGCAGATAAGAATTAAAATTGAAACTATAATTAATGAAACATAATGTGCATATTGAATACATTTTCAAAGATATTCTTAAATTCAATTCGATTTCATAACAAAGTAGACAAAGGAAACTGATAATAACTTGCATGCATAATCAAATTTGAAAGCAGTTAAGGAGAAACAAATTGGGACTTACTTTAAAGGATTTGCCAAAACTCGCTGTCCAATGGTCACAAAACTGGTCTCCTGGTTTGACATAAACCAAGCAAGTGATGAAACACTGCAAATAAGAAACATGATATAAGCATATATAATAAATAACATTTTTGATAATAAAAACATGTTAAATTGGTCATGAAGTAATTAATTCATATAAAGTTAAATACAAGATAAATACTGTAACAAGGCAAACCTTCCGGTAAATATATGCTCTCTTAAACCCAAGATAGTTGGTTTCCTTTGCCCTTTATGTGCGTGGAATTCTTCCAATACATTTCTCATTTTGAAAGCTTCTTCATAGTAATTATCCTATAAAGAGAGAATGAGCATTGAGTTATACAGAAAACGCTTCTTAGTTATTTTTTAAATTAAAGTCCAAGGAACAGTTACCTGATTCATGTCGATGGTCTGCAAAGCTTCTCCACGAGTAAATATAATGGCATGATTTTGGTTTTCAGGTTTCCCTTCACCAATTTCCGTCGGAGGACCAGGAAGCTTGATGCGATATATTTCCTATCAATACAACATAGAATCATTATGACAAACCCTTAAGCCAACTTGATCATACTCAACCTTATCTAAACAGATTCTATTTTAATTTTTTTTTTATAGATTTGTCCATACCTGATCATACTTCTCCCCTCCCTTGACAAGGACAGAATAATAGACTTTCTTTCCCCCTTTTGTGTCTTCTGTTTCGTCTATGTAAGCAACACGAAGGGCTGAGTGCCTGCATTGAAAGTTCCACTTTACTATCATCGATCCCAATTTAGTTTACAAACGACCTTATACAGTTGACTAAAACAGTTGTATGGACTTACGTGACCATTAGATTGAGAATATTATTGTAGCAGCTTCTGTCAAAAGTATTTTTAGACTTTTTTTGAGAACCATACAGTTGACAAGAAACAACATAGGTGAACTTTAAATCAGCCAAAGCTTTCGCTTGTTCAAGCCTCTTATCTCTTTCATTATAATCAAATGACCGGGGGCCTTCAGAAATACCTACATTAGACATGTTGTAGAGTTCTTTCGTAAATGAATGGTTTCCGCTAAATCTTGGGATTTGAATTTGAAAATCAGCACATCAAATAGTGAACTTACCACTATCGCCCGCGTTTTCTATGAGGTACTGAAGGAGTAACGCTTGCCAATAGTACATCATTCCTCTGACTACAAGAAAACAAATAGAAAAAGTCGGAAAATTAACATCTAAATTGGAATATCCGTGTGTGTGTGTGTGTGTGTGTGTATCTGTGTGTGTGTGCGTGGGCGTGTGTGACATTCACACTATGATCAAGACCTGTTCGAGACAGTGTCTGTCCTCTGTAAGATGCCCACTGACGAACATACTCCTCCCTATCTTCTTCAAGATTTTCAGTTTTTATGCGCTCATCAAAATTGGCCCATTCATCTGCATTTCATTAATGTATGGCAATAATATGAGTGGAAATGCATTAAAGAAAAAGAAATGACAACGAAGCATATAAAAGCAATACTCACCAGGATATATCTTTGTTAGGTAGAATAAAATTGAAATTCCATCTTCATTTTCCTTTTTGAGTTCATCATTGGAATATTGAACATTCTCTTTGTAATATGGTGTTAGAACACTGAAGCAGAAATCAGAGAAATTACACATCATGGAAATATAAGAAAATGAAAATAAAAAGATATAATAATGACTAACCTGAAGGACAACATATCCCGGACTTTAGGAGCCTTTGGCATATTCATAAACAAGGAGTTTGCAAAGAATGTAATACGGCGGCGGGCTTCAATATTTTGTGGCACATTTATAGCCGATTCTTTGACTGTTAAAAGCAAGTGAAGCCTAATAACCTACAGAAATAAAATGAAACGAAACGGAGAATAATAAGTAACAGCTTAATTGAAAAGAATAATGTAATATGTTTAGTTGAGTTTGGAAAGATAAGACCACCTTCTCCATCACTGATCTCTTCTGTGTAAAAGAAGTGTCGATGTTAACAAACCTCTGCTGTTTGTCTACATTATGCTGAGGTGTTTGCAGAATTCTGAAGAAAACAAGAACCAAGCCAATATCATAAACCATTATATATTATAGTTTTAAAAAAGAAAATCCATATACTAATATCTGTCGAAATCAATTCAAACGTACACATGGCCATCAACCATAACATCCTGTATGATAATTTCTACAATATCCTGTAACACATTGACTATCTGAGACTCCGGCTTGCTGTCTTCAGCTCGCTGCCAACAGAAAGGGTAAAAAAATTAGAAGACCTCAATAAGTCCATCATGAAGGAATTGAACTATATAGTAACAAAATAATGGCAAAAAGTTACCAATAAAGTTAAGAATTTCTCCAACTTCTCACTGAGTGAAGGCAAGCCACTCATCTTGAATTCTTTGACAAATACTTCGTCTTCTATGCATTCTTCAACTTTGGCGCATATGAGCTCTATGAAACTATATCATACAAGAAATAAACCAAAAATCATGAGGATTATATTAAGAAAAAAATCAAACGGGCAAACAGAGGCTATCAAGTAATTTTTTTCCGATACTTACTGCCTATCTTCTGCACTTAGCAGAAGGCTCAGTATGATGTCCTTGAGAGTCTCATAGCATTCGACAACTGCTGAGTACATATAACCATCGCTCTTAATCTTTTTAAACAATTCAGCATCGTCGTCCTTCTTATAATCTTTTGCCATGTCCACAGCTATCGGAATCTATCACATATTCAAAGCGGTTTAGGAAGAAAACAAAAGACACTGTAAATAAATTAATGTAAACCAGTGTTGTCAAACATCGGCCATAGTGGATTTCTTCACAACCACCATGACCAATTTCTGAATGATGGTGGAAACATGGTGTTTTATGGCGGATTTTTTCCTTTCAGCCATGGTCCGCTATCTGCAATCGACAACACTGATATAAACTATTGGCCTTACAGAGCAACTCAAATGACATACCTTGCTAGCAAGCAAGAATGGAGGCCACTGGATGACAGAAACATCAATTGAACTGTATGGAACGAGAAGCAAATCTCTATCCCTGGAAAGTTAGTAGTCAAGAGATTATACACTTGAAATTCAAAAATCTCAAGAAAGATATTTTAGCGAAGAAGCAGTTTGAATTTGAACCTGTTACTGATGAGGTCTTCCTCTCTCATAGAATTTATAAACTCATTCCAAACCTGAGAGAAGTATGCAATATTATCCCGTTCATATGCATCATCCTGCAAAAGAAACTCCATTAGTAAGGTTCCTCTTGAATAATTTCATCATGAATAAGTACAGCATGTCGAAACATGAAATGCCGTACCGATTCCTCTTGTATATTCTTTCTGTTTCTTCCAGTCCAAAAGCTTTCACTGAATGCTTTTGGTACAGATTGGAATCTGGACCGGAGCATTCCGAGTGTCCTTATCTAAGAGATGCAAAAATGTTTACGAAGATAATTAACAGAAAAGATAACATCAATATGAATTTAGTACTGTCATTATCAGAAAAAAAAGGTCAAATATTTTAAGAAGACTGCGATATTTTTGTTCTCAAGGATGTTACATAAGTTATTGCAATGCTACACATACCTCACCCAAATGGCTGAAAGCTCCAATAATCCCACCAAACAAAGTGGCATAAATGGCATACCATATTTGAGTATCCATAAAATAAACCTATATTAAAGAAGCATTTAAAAACGGAATGAATTAAGTCGAAAAAATGTTGAAAGCAATGAAAATAGATAAAGTTTGTCAATCAAAATTGCTGTTCCACAACTCACCAGGATAATTGGAGCCCATATTGATATGACAACACTTAAATTGTGCATATCTGTAACATTTACAGAATGTGAGTTGAAGATATAGCTATAAGTCTATAACAGAATATGTACACAGATTGCGAAAGAGTCATAAAGTGTTACCGTTCTCTGGAAAGACTTCATGCCACTGGTAGTTATCTATATGCATTGCCATGATTAACTTTGTTGGTTCAATGAGGGGTGCTATCTATTAAAAGGATAGTTTATTAGATCAGAGAAACAAATATAATGAATTACAATTTAAAATAAGTATTTTGTTAGAATCGGTGTATTGTAGCCGATCTATAAATGGTGGTTGTGTTTGTACTTCGAATCAAATTCATTACTAATACTGGACTGAGATATGTAACAAAAAATACAAAGCACGCAATTTACGGAGATAATACCTCCACATAGTAACTGAATGCTAGCTTACTAATCAGAAGCATGACCCAGAAGAGGGTGTACCTGCCAAAACAAAATGTATGTTATAGCGGAAATGATATAAAGAGAAGAAATTAATAATGGATGCATAATATATGCGTGCAACATTCAGAAGAATATAATCGGCACTAAAAGGAATTTGCTAAGAATTTATCTCTTACTTTACTAGTGAAAACATGCTCTCATGCATTCCCCGACCAACATACAACTTCGGCTGCAGTAAAAGTCAAAGTTAGATAAACGAAGCATCTGGATAAAGGTAAAATGGCCTAAAAACATAAACGCGTGTGTTTCTGACCTGAGCCCACCACATTAATAGGGTAACGATTCGCATATTTGAGCGCTCCAATGTTCTCCGGATAGGTGGAAGGAAAAACAGTAGTGCAGCCACTATATTTGGAATCATATAAATCGCAACAGCCCAATAATAAATTGACTGGGGCCCCCAGTCCCCAGCCCAATTGGTGACAAATTGTATTAGACCAGTTGGATTCTGCAGAGAACTGCTAAAACAGACTGGCAAAACAACAACCCAAATTGCTGCTACCACAAACTTCAGAAAATACCGAAGCAACTGAGTAAATTTCATGTTCCTCAATGCATTCCAGATAAGAATAATATCAATAGTTACTGCAATTAGACAATATATGAAAAAGTTAAAAAAAATCACAATAGAAGTTGCACTTTATACAACATAAAGAATAAAGATACCTAAAGGCACTTGATGCCACAAACTTCATTTCCGATTTTAGTGTTTTTTTTCCAAGTGTATGTTGCGGATATTTCATTTACCGATGTTTTCCTGCTAATCTTTCCACACATTGATATTTTTCCTGCTATTGTTTCCAACTACTGTCATGACCTAAGCCTTCAGGTTGAATCAAACACTTGATATGATACTATTATACTATCCTATTATTATCCAGCTCTCTTATCATATTCGTTCCTATTGACCCTGATCATCGAATGGGCCCTAAAGGATATTTTACCCTTCAGTAGATGCAGAAAAAAGCAAATATATATAGGAGTTTAGTACCTTGAAAGAAATTGAGAATAGCATATGTTATAAATATACTAGAAACATTTTTGAATACATCCTCATCAGTGAGCACTCCAACAAGTCCCAAGTTACTCCATGAAATTATAATCATTGCCTGTAAAAAATTATTGTCATAAATGAAAGAAAATTTGCATGGTAAAATTCCAAGTCTTAACCAAATGCAAGTGTTTTCAGGTAAAGGCAACATAAAAAGAAGGACTGCAAGTCCAAGTATTAAGGTTACCTGTAAAGCCAATATGAAAAAAATCCACATTCGATCAAAACTCCTATAAAGATGCAAATACGTACGAACTTCAACAAAATTGGTTTTAGGCTTCTTCTTCCCAGGTACAGTGGTGGTACGGCCACGGCCCTGCCACATGAATTTATACTTCAATAAAGGTCTCTAAAAAAGTAATGTAGGTTCCAATTGAAACAAGTTTATACAAACTTATCCAAGAAATTAGAACAAGACCAATGCTTCCCAAAAATACCAAAAAGTTTAATCCAGTTTAATCACGCAACCATGTCAATTTATGTATTCACATCGCTTATCAGAAAATGCAATGAGAAAATAGATATAGACCTGATTGGCTGTCTGTGTCTCATCTTTATGCCTGAAAAAGTCTGAGTTGAGATTCATTGGCCAACCTAGCTTAAAACATTTGTCAGACCTGGAAAAAGGACAGATTTGAGCTTATTGGTATCCAGAAAACCTAAAAACAGTTTCTTGCAATGCTTTGAGTATTTTATTATATGATATGTAATTAAAATATCAGTAGAAGATTTACCAAAAATATTCATTAAGATCATCATAGTTTCTCCAGTTGGAATGACTCGCCTTGCCTTTGTTACTTCTTTTTGCTTCCTTTGTTACCAAACACAGAAAATTAGTTTAAGGAACGCGTTTGAAAACATGCATAAACGACTAATGAATCATTTATGTAGCATACATACCTTCATTAAAACATCATACAGTGGTGTAATAACTTCCCTCAAAAAATGTTCATCATCACGCGTTACTATCTGATATGCATCCCCACTCACTTGATAGGCATTGCTATATAAAATTCCAAAGACATCGTTGCACATCTTTGGGAGGAAGAAAAAAGAGTTATCATGATAGGCTCATAGGAACAACAGAAGAATGATGAATGGTGCAACATTAATAAAGTTTGAATTAGGGTTATGGAAAACTTACATGATGGAATATATAGCAAAGACATTCAGGCATAAAGCGGATATTTGAAGCTTCTCCCCATATTAGAAGATAAAGTGCAATGTAAATCAGTTCTAATTGTTGTCTGTCTTGACCATCTGAATACCTAGTGTTAAACAAATTGCATGTACCAAAATGAGTCAGAGCTATTATACAGAATGAAATTTAGGATACACGCATTCACTTCTATAACTCGTAAATCATTGTAGTACCTAATATTTGATTTACAACGCACATAATGACACCACGACTCATAATTTTTGAAAGTTGTGGCCATCAACTTCTCTATAGTTTCTTCACGGATCTGCAAAAAAACTCTTCTTTAGTGTTCAGTACAATGATTGATGAGAAGTATAATTAAAGAATTTAAGTTTAGCATTACCCTGGCTATCCAATATATTACGTTAAAAAGCATACATAAAAAAGCGGAAACTTTCTGAAGAAATAATGATTTACCTCATTAGATGCAGGGCTATTCCTTATGTCTATGTTGGCAAGCAATAATATAAGGTGCTCCCTTTGATTTGCCACATTTCCTTTCTTTTTATTCCAAAATTCACAATACATTAAATTAGATTATTCACTGGTTATACACATAAAAATTAAATATAAACAATATTTTTCATTGGCAAACTATACATAGAAGAGAAATATTCATTACCTGAAATCCAAAAATGGAGGCAATCCAATCAAGTATATCATTTACATTTTTAACCCTCTCCATAGGCATTGTAGAATCATCATTATCAGGTCTTGAATGAATGATAGGCATTGGAAGATTATCCACCTTACTTAAAGCAGCAATTGCAGCTTTGATCTATAATTTCATAGAAAAGAGAGGGAAAAAAAACACAAGTAAATTAGGAAGGTAATATCATTAGCAGTAGCAAAAATGAAAATCCATGTATGCGACATACAAACCTCGGGAAGCTCCATGATCACTGGTTTAACACCGACAGCATATAATGGAAGGATATTATAATGCTCATACTGTCCCCTCTTATTCTCAACATCTGCAGCATATCTTTTTGTCTGGCATAAAAATAACATTCTCAGTACATGTTCCCACCATTCTTATATAAAAAGTATCAGAAGATGGTAACATAATAAAATAAAAACACACCTTCTCCTCAATAGTTTGTGGAGTTAGCAAAGTCTTCAGTACTTCATACAACACAGTTGCAATCTGAACATTCCTAACCATTTCCTCCCTACAAAAGAAAATTCAGAAGATAAGATAAATGTAAAATGACACGATTCACACAACGTGCAAAAGCAAGTTTACGTAAGATCAATCAAGCCTTACGGTTTTTTAGTAAATTCACCATCCCGGATTCTCTTCTCGTAGAAATATTGGTAGTAATTCTGTAGCTCCTTGGCATCACTTCTTTTAGTATGTTTCTCTGTAAGCTCTCCTTCCTGCAACCATGAGACACTCATCATTACCAGCTTGGACACAAATAAGAAGTAATGTAAAATATTGAAGAATAGCGAGAAATCAAAACTAGTCAGTTTACCTTTTCAAGTTTGTGCAACAGGTAAGTCTTGAATTGACGAACACCACGTCCACTTGATGTTGGATCCATTGTATGAGCCTTCTCAAATGCATGAAAGCGGCCTAATTAAACAAAGAAAATATATTAATATATAATATACTCTTCTGCCAATAAGTTGACAGCATCTTTTACATGATGTATTAAGTAACTAGTTAGGCTTCCATTTTTGTTTTCTAAGTTCTACTTTTTAGATATTGAATGTGAACTTGTTGACTTTAAAACTGTCTTTGATGTCAAAGTAACAATTCAGTAACCAGAGTTGGTTTTCTCATTTTCATATGAACAATGGTTCTTAACAAGATCAGCAGCAACTTTATCTACTGAAAATTCAGATAAGTAAGTATAATCATGAGCATTGTTGTCAAAATCCCGACTTAAATCCTAAAATTCAGGATTTTGTGACTTTATTCACCTTCAACGACTCAAATCTATAGCAGAATCCCAAAACAGGCAAAATCCTAGTAAAATCGCACAAAATCGTGAAATTCATACAAAATCACAGGATTTTGTCCATTTTTTCTAGTCATTTATGTATAAGTATTTTGTGGACTTTAAACCGAGTCATTTATGACTATTTACATTTTATAACATATATTTAGCATTATTTTTATTTTGGTAGAATCCATCGATTCTGATTGCAATTTTACGATTTTCGCTTTTGCTTTTTCCTTTCGACCTGAAGCAAAATCCCGATTTTGACAACCTTGACCATGAGAAAAGTGAAAAATGTAAAAACTAACATAAATGTCATAACAGTGAGGTTTTTCTCCAAAACCTGTTATCTCCACAGCAACAAAAGCAATAAGTGTCCAAAAAAGTAGAATTGTCATGTTAGTGACAACTGACAAACAAAAACTTGCTTTCATGTTGCTCAACAACCAAATCCTATTAACTACTTAATGTATGAAGTCAGTGCTGGATGCATCTCTCAATTTGGATCAGCTTCTTTTGATCAACACCAACGACCATCGAAGAATTAACATAAGAACCTAAATTTTTCAACCACTATATCTTAACAGCTCTTCTAATCTTTTACCCCTCATAAAAGATTTCTTCTTTAATCCTTCTCCCTCTAAAAAATTATAATCTTGCAATAAAGAGTGATACAAATTTTAGATTTCAAGTGTTTCCAAATAGAATGTTACATCTCCCCCTTTCTTCCTCTCTCTCTTCTCTCCTTCTCAAACCCTAGCCGTCACCCTTTTCTTCTTCTTATTGTCAAAGGGGTGATTTAGGGTCAAATTTAGGGTCAATTTTGACCAAAAACCGAATTGTTTTTCCTTCTATCCTAATTGAATAAGTGATTTCAAATATTTTCTGTTTTCTTTCGTTTGTTTTTGTGATTTCGTCGTCCTTGAACGACTCTGTTTGTTTTGATTTCCCGTCTTTGTGCAGTGTGTTTTTGATTTCCCGTCTTAGTGCGGTGTTTATTTGATTCAGGTTGAAAGATTAACTTTGAGCAAGTGCAGATCCGATCAATGACTTTGGCGTCGTCGATGTTGCAGATCTGGAGACATGAGTATTCCGGAGACATGAATATAGTCATATTAGTCATATTTGTAGCCATAGGTACTTTGCCGTTTTATGCTATTAACATCTATGTTGTGAGTTTGTTCACAGATTCATCCTTTTTGTTTTTAGCGAATTTGGATTTGTATTGTATCGATGTACTCAATCAATTTGAATGAATGAATATCGTTTATTTTGGTAAATAAAAAAACAAAAAGTGTTTACTTCTTGGTCTATCTTAGATTTTTACAACTCTTATTTAAGATAATCAATCCCTCAATCCCTAACTACAATCAAATTTAATCTTTTCAAAAATAATAATAAATTACACACAAATTTCCGAGGAATCCATAGTGTATAACTCTCACACTCATAAACATAATTAAGCAAAATAACAAAAAAAAAAAGGGCAAAATCAATTCATTGAACACATTAATTTGCAACTCATAAATGTATGTAATATAATTAAACAAAAATGGCAAAAAGAACTCACAAAGATAAGCAACCCTTGGATTCTCCCCTTCAATCTCAATAGCTGCTCTAAGAATTGGAACAAGAACAGCAAGAGAAGAAGGAACAATCTCACTATCCATAATATTTTCTTCATTTGGTAACTCAACAGTCCTTGTAGGTGCCCTTATCATCCTCTTTGAAGGTTGTCTAGAGATTTCAAAAGGACCCTTTGTCCCACTGGTGCTAGCCATGTTTCTGCTACACCTCAAACAACTCCGAAAACACGATCACCAATGCAAGTTTAAAGTTTCTTCTTTTCTCAGTATTGTTCTTGGAACAAAAACCAAAACAGCATTTGTGTTTTGAGTAGTGATGAGTTAAGGAAACTAAAGTTGTCATCTTTTTGAAATAATAGGCCAAAAAGAATGATACTTTGATTGAGAAAGAGGTTTTGGAATTGCTCGAATAGCAAGGTAAAAAGAAAAACTATTGAATAAAGAAAAAGAAAGGAACAGAACTGAGATATTGATAATGTTTTGTTTTTGTGAGTGCTTTTTTTATCTTTTGGTAACAATAAACAAATGTTACAAAAACACTTACACATCACAACAATGCTTTTTCGTGTTTTTCATGAATACTTTTTTAAGAAAAGTTTGGTCTTTGGCATAGGAAAATGTACTGACGAATGAGTTTTGAATCCTTACATGCAAAGGAATGTGAGGTGGTTTGGTGCTTGGAGTTGCTATCAATCATTGTTGTTTGAAGGAACAAGAGTTTGAGGACAGCACGTGTAAAGTGAAAAAGGTGAATTAGATATGGAACACAGTCAGCATGTTGATTTCATTTTTTAGGACTAAGTTTCCTGAAATGAGAATTTTCGAAAAATGAAGAAACATGTGTGTGCAAATTAATCAGATTTTTTTTTGTTACTTGTACGTCCCTCTCATCTTATAAACATATTCTCGTCCGTCCTAAACGATAAGCAAAAATAAGTCAATATAAATTAATGTACACTCTCTTATCACTAATAATAACAAAAATCAACTTTTCGAATTTATTGAACATTATTTTTTTGAAAGGGAATTTATTGAACATTTGATCTATATATATACCAGATACATTGATTATTGAATATTTGTTTATAATAACGACCAAAGGGTGTATTTGGTACAATTTTTTGACAAATTTTTTTGATATATTATTATATCAACTTAATGCACTTTTGGTCGTTCAAATATTGCAATTGTGCAATTTTGACCTTCACTTTTTGTGTTATTTTGACCACTTATTATTATTTTTCGCCTTGTAATTTGATAGTCACCGTTAAGTTTTAATTTTTATCTTTAAATAAAAATCACAATAACTATAAAAATTTGATGCACGTCAATAAATGGTGTCTTCTCAACATAAATTTTAGAGAAAATTAATGGAGAAAAAATAAAGGATCATAATCGCTATACTAAAATAGGGATAAAAATTACAAAGTCATGATACTTTGATGTTCAAAACTGCAATAAAGTTATATTTCATAATTTATAGATAATCAAAATATTTTTTACCTAGAAAAATATGTGCCCGTCATAGGATTGTTAATTATGACATTATTTAATTATTTCTTAATCAAATATATATTTTTTAAAACAAAATTAGTATCTGTAAGTATCACAATAGGAAAGGGTAATCTCAACTAAGTTGATATCACAACCTCAAACAATAATATCTAACAGAAAATAGAAAAAAAGAAATGAGCACAAACATCAGAACATGCGTATAAAATGACGGTTTGGATTCTCTCTATTTAAAGTCATCTCAATATTATCTATTTATAGAGACCAAGACACTATAAATATGAAATATAATATAAAATAATTAATAACAATTAAGACATATTTAGTGATATGATCCACCGTCTCTTCCTTCATTTGTTTTGAGAAATGAAGTGGGATATTTACTATATGGGTTTGTCGAACATGTAGAATATTGCACATGTTAAAGTAACTAAAAATAGTATCTTTTCATTGAAAATCAACAATTATTGATTAAAAGTTACATATTTAATATAAAAAACACAAGTTTCAAGTCAAAGTTCCTACTTTAAACTTTTTAACATGTGCAAATTTGCACATGATAGCAAAGACCCTTACTATATAAACATATCACAAGTATATAACATACGACTATTTAAATTTAAAGTTAGGGAGACCAAATCTGTCATGGACACAACATTATTGGAGAAAATGTGATCAGAAGCAGAGAATCTTCTTTTTGTACCTAATATATTTTAATGAAATTAAATACCCTAAACATTCCTTAATGCTTCATACCTATAATGTAATTTAAAAATAAATGTCAAGAATAAACTCATCCCTAGTAAAGTTAGGAACCAGGTCCCACTAAGTGAAACAACTGCTGCTCAAAAAAAAAAAACAAGTGAAACAACTGTTAAGAGGCCAGCTTGTTGTCACAAGCATTACCTTTTCTTAAAATTTGAGACAATAATTTTAGTTTAAAATTTCAAAATTAACCTGTGCATTTCATATACTTTTTATTAAAGAATTAAATCAAACTTTCATTGGTCACCAAAAAAATAAAAATAATAATCAAACTTTCATTTGGTGATTTTTAAAGGTAACTGTCATTGTACAATTTTTTATTTTTTTATTTTTTTACAAAATGTAATAATAAAACAAAATATAAGAATAGCATCATCATCCTTGAGCTTTAGATAGTTCCTTCAAAGCATTAGCAATTTTTTCCACACTTGTTTCAGTAATACATGCAACAAGAGGACTCTTATCAGGTACAACATCATCTCTTTGGTAGCTTCCTGGACCTCTATGTTTTTCTTCTGAACCTTTAGCCACAACACCTTTCATGATTATTGTCTTGTGTGTTCCAGAAATCAATTCCTCATAATCAGTGTCCCCAGTTTGTCCAAGAATCACATACATGTTTGCAACGTTCAGTCGCCAACGCACAAACAGATACCTAGAAGAAAACAGTGATCAGTAAACTATTGAACACTAAGTATTGTTTGCAATCAATTATAAAACTGTTGCTATCAATCGCGTATTGCAGAAAGTAGAAGGCTGTTCGAATTCTGCTACATTGCAGTGCTATAGGCTATAGCGCTGCTATTTGACAACATTTTGTACTGAATAACATATCGCTGGAGAATAGCGATTTGTTCAAAATCTGCTTTGCTATAGCGATAAATCTTTGTTATAGCCACTAGTGGACACCACTGTATAAAACCATACCAAGCTAAAATTGCACAAACACTGAAGTAGCCAATTCCATCAGATTAAAGAGGGGAAACTGTAGGGTTGAACCTTAAAACTAGCTACTCATCTAGTTTGGTTTTAACCAATGTAACATCGAAACTTCAGATTGAAGATGTGTCTGGTGTCTGACACCGATACAATACTGGTACACTTGGTTAGCATTAGAGCCTTCATTTTGAGAAAGTCTTGTACTATGAGTTCAAAAAAGAATTTCCTTTTGTTACTTGATTATGATCAATAGTTACCTGAGTGCTTGTGCTCTAGATGCGAGGAGTGGAATGACCTGCATATATGTTGACCTTCTGCAGTACATAGGATGACATCGTAGGCCTCGCATTCGAAGCTTCTGCCTCAAGTCATCAACTCTCTTTGCCTGAAAATAACAATTACAAGGATCATTTCAATCAATAACATAAAATGTCAAAATAAGAGTAAATAGACATTTTAGTCCTTGAAATTGTAAAGGTTGGTCGATTTTGTTCCTCAAATTTGCAAGGTTACAAATTTGTCTCTAAAGTTGAAAAATACCAATCAATTTAGTCCTTTTCTCAAATTATGCTGTATAAATTTAAAGGTTCTATGCTCGTCTTGATGCATCAAAAGACTATTTAACTCAATGTGTACATTTTTTAATTGACGTTTACTAAACAAGTATGTTGATGGAGGGACGAAATTGATTGCTATTTCGAAATTTGAGGGATTGAATTGACCGACCCTTACAATTTGAAAGACTAAAATATCTATATACTCATCAAAATACTGAAATAAATTTCATCATGTACCTTACTAAGATCCTTTATTTTGTATGAGATGCAATGTGCATTACTTGATTTCAAATCTTCTTCAATAGAGCTAGAAGATTTTTCTCTACCTTCAAGAGTATTCGTAAGATGCCAAATGGTTTTCTTTAGACCTTCACATCCCCAACGATAGTCAATATGCGCCTCATAATCTGGATCAGGAACAAGCTTTCCATCTTCGGTATAAGTACCGGGATAGTAAAGTTCACTCCCGCTACTGCAAATCAGAGCATCAAAATCATTTACTTGAATTTTTCCAGATTTAAGGAATTCTATTGTTTGTAGTATTGGCATAGCCGTGGATAAAGCGAATCCCGAAACTCTTGCGGTTTGAGGGTCTAGTTGAACAGCTTTAATGATTCTTTGAATTATTTGGATCATATTCTTGTCAGGAGCTCCATTATCATCGTACAAATCGACCGCTATAACAATCAACCTCCGCCGTCTCCTCAATAGAGGATATTTTCCAGGTGCATTCTCAGCAATGTCATTCAAACCACCAGAGTCTGACTTCTTCATCTTGCTTAGTACCCTCTTAACCTGATCTTGCATATCAGCCCCGCCAGTAGCTCCGGCCAAGTCACCATCAATAGAGAGCCTAAGAGACATGTCCTGCACGTCTTTAAGCGAATCATTGAACGACTGGTCGACAGTTATATCGTCTCCTGGAGTAGTAGTTTGCCATTGTGGATGCCTCATCCTGCAAGCCGCGACTCGAGTCAAATAAGTTCGACAGTGTTCAGGCCACGAGAATAGGTGTATATTCTTCCAGCCATTTTTTCTGCAGTCATGCCACAGGTTTTTCTCTGACAACAACTTGAGCAATGCATTAGTAATTGCTTGCTGATCATGAGGGTCGACAAGCAAACCGTTATTGAGAGCCTAACAAATTAAAAAGAGACATAATGAGCTACAAGGTTCATTATATATCCATAGAATCATGTGCATAACGTAACAGGTAAATTAAAATTTGAGTCTACATCATGGTTATTGAATTGAGATTCATACCATGAATCAGGAGAACTTTTTTCCAAATTGTGAATAGAATCTTGTGAATTGTACAAGGTATTACTAATAAAAATATGATATTTTCAAGTAAAAGTAAAAACAAGTGACATAGCTAAATTATAAACTAATATACCGTAAATGAACATCAAAATAAGTTAAAATTAATGTTATAAATCAAATGAGAAAAGAAAATTGGCTGAGTATAAAAAGTTGACAAAAAAAAGGTGGCCGACTACACTAAGTTTAGATGATGATTCATTTGAAAAACTCGGGGTTCAATATGAGATTCATATCCAAAATAGATACACATTAGGGATATTATTCATATCGATTGGGTTCAATTTTGTATTGAACCGAGATACGAATCATGCAAGGTAAGATACTTATAACCATGATTGATTTTACTACATGGAGGAAGGTCTTTGCATGAACCATGTAACTAATATAACGGTAAATTCATCGTTTACCTGATGAATGTCGACAGGTCCACCATTTTTAGTGGCCACCATTGGAAGGCCGTGTGCTGCAGCCTGCACGAGCATGAACAAATTCAGACTATAAAAAGAATTCACTTTAAACATCGAAATGAGATCAATATAACACGAGTAGCTAATTAGTTAATACCTACCTCAATTAAAGTAAGACCAAAAGGCTCAACTAGTGCAGGATTTATGAAAACACCCTGAAAGAAATTTCAAATTATTAGCTGTTCTTAGTATAGTTGGAGTGTAAAAAGGTAATAAACTTCAAGGATTTAAAGGATATGCACCGTCAGTGTAAACTTCTTTTACATTGACATCCAATGAAAATTTATTGTTTTGCCATGTCACACCATTCTGGTAACTACATTTTGTAAATGATGATGTAACATGGAAAACAAAGGGCTCTAATAAATGTCAGTGTAAACAATATACCTTTGTTTTTGCCGAATATCGGTATATGTCTGGAACATCCGACTGCTTGTGATGTTTAGGGTATGCAACTTGTCCATAGAGGTCATACTTATCAATCAACTTCAACACTGTTACAAGAACACTAGCATTTCCTGAAGACATCTCATCTACGTCGTCCCTATTTCCCATTATGAGCATCTGTTCGAAAATATATTAGTCCTTCTTGTACAAATTAAAGAATAGTTTCCACTGAGAGGGAAAGTTGAATCAAGTAAACTTACAAGGTTAGCAAGTTCTCTTAAAGGTCGACTTTCACCGAATGCTTTTAAAAGAGTGGTTAAGTTCTTCTTTGGATCTGGCCTTGATAAGGCCAAGATCACAGGTTTGTGAGGATTTGTAAAGAAGCGCATCACCTGCACAGAGTTTTTCAATTTAGACATATCGTGGAATATATGTAGACATATTAGAGCTCGTTTACTTCTGGTGTTTCTTGTTTCTATTTCCACTGATAATATAAACATTAGAGAAGATTTTGTGAGGAAGTTTTTGCAAAAGCATTTTAAAAAGGAAAGTGCATAATGCATAACCAATGTCATTGAAAATGTTGTCAGAAAGTAAAAGGTTCTTAGTTACTTACTTCTGACCAAATTGGAGGCACTGCTTTCGGTGAAGACCCTTCGACACCACCACCAGTAAGCTGAGCAAGCTCTCCATCAACATCAGGACAATCTTCTTGTATCACAACATTGCTAAAGTCCATACCAGGTGGGATAACCTGTGAGGAGTGTACTTCATTGAGTCATTCAACAAAAGTGGAATATTTACGCGATGAAATAAAGATACAAAAAGAAAACAACATACTCACTCACTAGCACGCAAATAGGCTAGTGTCTGCTTTTCGCAATAAAAATAATGGATGTTACAAATTTAGTTATTTGATTGTATAAAAAAGATACAGTTGTAAATAAAATCGTTTAAATGAAGGGTGAAATTGGAAGAGCGAAAAAAGGCACACCAAAACTTTGAAGGAATATTATAACTTCAATTTGAACATTCAATCTCGTGTAAATTTTAAGGCAACATCAGTTAACATATTACCGCCATCCTTGGCATGTATCGACCATGACAATTGACACCACGTCTGGCCCGAGCACGCAATACTTTCTCAAGCTTGACATCAAATCCATCATAAAGTCCCCACTGCTCCTCAATTTCTTGTTTTGTACTAGTAATAACAAGTTCTGCAGCATCAAGAGAAAGTTCTTCTGCTTCTATCCTCCTCATCATCTTATACATTGAATTGATATCCTCCTTTGATTGGCGTCCTTGCTTAAGAAGTTGTTCGAGCTTGTTTCTTCCAAGCGAATGACCGGTCAGCACCATCGGTACATTTAAAGCGCCTGAAAGAATAGCAGCACTATCTCCAGCATCAGCGTAATGTCCGTGAATCACATACGGCCAAACAGGTTGACCTCCACCGACTTGTTCACCCAATGCTTTTGACATATTGAGAATATGTGTTAATGCTCCATCAACAAACTCTTGAACATATGGCCAAAGAAGTTCCTTTGGCAGGTATTTATCCCGCGGACCGAATGGTATTCTTATGATATATGCACCACTGCTTTCCCCGAGGTTGTCATCATCGTCTGCACCTGCGGTTAGCATTTCTGTAGGTTCCCCGTAGCTCCAATCAACTTCTGGTGACGAGATTTGGCGTGTAAATAGATCAACTCTATATACGCCTGGCATTTTCGCAAGCGCACGAGCAAGTTCTACCACATATTTGATCTGATATTACATTACTTCAAACATTAAATGGCATTTTATTCGGAGGAGAAACATAAATTCAAATGTAAATTTGTAATTTATACACGTAGGAATGTCAAATACCTGCCCACCGGTGTCAGAATCTCGACCAAGCTCCATGTTTTCTCCCCTAACCAATCCATGCAAACTGTTGAATAAAAGGGGAGGGTTATAGCATTAGCAACTATTAAACTTTCACACATTTCTAGAGTTCATTTCCAGATGTAACTTCACATCATTAGTGATAAAAAAAATGAAACTATATTCTAAAACATAAATGATTAAAATTCCATATAAATCATGTGGTTTCTTGATTGTACATACTTTACAATGTTTTTTCATTTTATTTTATTTTATTGTATTCATTAATAACATTGATCTTCAAACAAATCCAAACTACAAAAAGAATATTTCACCATGGACAAAATTCCATCATTGTTGGTTTATTATGCATGCTGGTGATACTTCAAAACTGACTCCTATTTAAGCAGTAAAATGCATCTGAAGCAGAGCTAAGCTATTCTTCAACCATGACAAATGAGTAATCCTTGTCATAAAGATTATTTTTGTTTCCCAAAAATAAAATGATTTCAATCATTTCATATGGAGTGAAGACTCAGTTTAATCAATCACAATTTTCTTGCGGTTCAATTTAGTATTGACAAAAGAATACCAAACTAGTCTTGGACATTTTCAAATTGTAAGAGACCAAATTGAGTCTTTACTCTTTCATAGCTTATAAAACAATATACAACTTCAATCGAAAGCATCACTTACAAGTTACAAATAACTCACACCTCATGTCACATGGTTAGAGACTAAACATGATACCAGACTTAAGGGCTGCATAGTCTTTACTCTGACATTAAATGAACCCTCCGTTAATGGACAATGAGATTGATCCATCGAATTAGTTAGTTTTTCGGCCAGATATCAAGTTAAAAAAAATATAAAAACACTACACAGCCTATGGCCTAAACCTAAGCAATTTGTGTACACAATATTTTAGCAAAAGAAGTCAATTAAACACTTTTGGAGGAGTGAATGTGATTACCTTATGAGGACAATATAAAGCTTCTTTTCATTTTTATCATCAGACCATACTTCTAAGTTAGAAGTTTGACGCTGGAATCTTTGTCTTGGAGTCTCACTTTGTACCATGTCCACAACATTGTCACCTTTTTCTCCTTCTGACAAGTCTTCTGACATGTCTTCTGTAGCATCTCTGCGTCCTTGTTCTCTCTCCCATCTTCTGTTTGCCAATCTCTGTACTTCCTCCCATTCCAACTACACACCAAATTAAACAAATATTGTCCTTAGTCAATGATGGTTCCCCCAAATTTGTAGGAGTTTGATTAGATGTGTTTTTTCATCAAATCAATAATATCTTATTTTTATATTAATTTAGTTTTGAATTGATTTAAATTTTAAATTAATTTTGTATGCACGTAGTTGTACTCAACCAAACTACTAAATTATCTTTTACGTGTAAATACGTTTAATGTTAACTTTTCATATTACAATACAGGTCAACAATATTAAAACGGCAAATTCTACGGTACACCCAACATATTTGAGTGTACCAGTACACCAAACCCTTAAATTTATAGTTAAATGAGTTGTTTTTTGAAGAAAAATATTATTTTTTATCATTTATAATTATAATGATTAAATCTTATTCA
>Ga0315914_1002938_pt1 | contig 26109 bp, 9 predicted proteins | sample MpolenodulesMG_FD_203920 | JGI IMG/M metagenome (GOLD analysis project Ga0315914, IMG submission 203920) | Medicago polymorpha root nodule microbial communities from Los Angeles, California, United States - elongated nodules | ecosystem: Host-associated > Plants > Roots > Nodule | place: USA... | reverse complement strand
ATTAGTGAATTCAAATAAATTATTGTAATGTTTGAATGATATTAATAAAACGAGAGTTATATTTATTAATTTTGTTTTTTATTTGTATTTATATTTGCACTTATTTTATGTTTATGATTATGTATCGAATAAATAAATATTGAATAAATAAAATCGAATTTATTTTCTAACTTTGTATTTAATGAATAAATAAATTAGAATAAATATTGAATTAGAATAAAATCGAATTTATTTTCTAATTTCGAATTTACTTTAAGTGCATAAATAAATTAGAATTTATTTTCAAATTTCGAATTTATTTTAAGTGCATAAATAAATTAGAATATAGCAAATAAATAATTTAGAATAAAGTGAACAAATAATTTAGAAAACAAATAATTTAGAATAAAGTAAATAAAATAATTTGAAAATAGTAAATAAATTAAAAAAAAGTAGCCACTATGCGCCACTTAACTCACGCCACGTAACTTAACATGCGAATTATTTTATACTTGCGCTAGTTAACTAGCGCAGAGTATTTTGGACATGGCTGCAGGGCGCGAGCAAAATGTGCTGGGGAAGAGAAGAAATCATTATAGAGGGACAAAACTAAAATAAATGAATATAGAGAGTGAAGATAGATCCAACTCTTAACATTATACCTTTATTTTTTCACTTTAAATTAGATCTCATAGTTAACGACACCGAGATAAGTTTTTTTGTGTGTACAACGGGGACAACAAGGTTGAACTAATTGTCTCATCTATACTGCCCAAAAAGTTAAATGAAGGAACAAAAAATGTATAAAAGGTGAGATTTAAATGGATAAAATTGAAAACAAATAAGATGACACATGCATCTTTGAATTTAATTAAGATTTCAGCAATCAAATATCAGTTTAATAATGTAGTAGTATTAAGCTCTTGAGGAGTTTGTCACTTATAAAAGGAGTCATAAAATTGTATCGTGTAACATTTGAGTAAAATTACACTATTCTACATCGTTTTAAAGAACTCTTAAAAAAACAACTTTTTAAAGAATATAAATCTTAATCTTTAAAAAAAAAGAAAGAATATAAATCCCCCCATAACCTTTATATAATAACAAATTACTAAAAAGATTAATACAAAAAAGAAAAATATGGATCATCCATTTACTCAAAAAAATATAGATCATCCATAAAAAAGTTTCATGCAAATATAAATCATTTGATATGTTAATCAAATTCATCAAAATTAATGTTTTATATATGCTTTTATCAAACATCGTTAATTTTGTCAAAAATAAAATAAAAATAACATATGAAATAATTTTAGTTTTACTTGAAATAATATGTGCAAACTTTTACATGAATGATTTATAAAATATGAACTTTCAATCCAATAGTAGATTTTGTTTCCTCAAAAAAAAAATCCAACAGTAGATTTTGTGTAATTTGATCGGTAAAATATGCCTTGAGCTGTAATTTTTTTTACAAGAATACAATGTTGAGATGTTAATCTTCACAATTTTGCATAATGTATTCTGTTTACAATTTTTTTCTTTTACTACTACTGATATTAAAGAGTTGGATCCCACAACGAAGCAAATTACCCCACATTCACTCATGAGTATCAGATATGTTAATTCACTTTTTGAAAAATAATGTTCCCAATGACTTTACACTCCCAAAAATCACCATGAACGTGGCATACGGGGCTCACATGCATAGGTTGGATTAGGGCATAGTCCATGTGCATTCTTGTACTCATCTCAATCAGTACAACTGAAATCTATGAACGGATATGGTTTTGATCTAACCAAGAGCAATGGAGTCATACCACAGTAACCCAATGCTAAGCCATTTCAGGCAAGAAATCCTCCATTTCCTAAATTTGCATTTATGATTGTCATCAAAAGTGTCACATAAATTCCCTAGACATCCCACTGAAAATCAGTTAATGTCAGGGATGGTGATTGAAACCACATCAATATAATTCATTCCCATTAATCCATCCTTGCATGATTTCCAAAGAGAATGTCAGATTTAATGAGTTTGGGAAAAAATATCACACTAATTTACTTCAACGAGAATTTGCATTGAAATTAAGCCCATCGTTATTTTCACTTTTGAAATTTAAATAAAAATGAAATGAATGTGAAATAGTTTATTTTTGGATATATTTTGTAAAATTGAGTTGAACAAAATATTGGAGGCTATAAATTAATTATAGAGAAAAACTTTAAATTTTATCTTCAAGTTAAAATCAATCATATAGAATAAATTAATTCTACTTGAGAACGTCTAAACTAATCATTTTTTAAAAGTGAAATGTTTATCAAAATTACAACGGACACATGTAATTTTGTGGAAGCTCTAAATTATAGCTTTTGTCAAAATTGTGACGATGACTGATACTGACGATCTAATCGGCAATCCAAACATATTTTAAATCCACTTTCCCTCGTAAGGGGAATAAAAAAGGAGAAGTTTTGATTGGTGCTCAAAGATTTATTGATAGGGTAAGGGTATGGGAAAGGGAAAGAGATAGAGGAGATAAAGACACCTTCATTTACGGAGCAAGTGAAAGCAAAAAAGAGGGTAAAAAGGGGTACATCCACTCATGAACCCAGAACATTGGATTGGACAGAGTGGCTAAGAAAGGAAATTGAAAGTAAATTTTGTACCTTTGTTGTCTTCTCTGTTATCGTATCTAGAAATTCAATATCTTGTTAACAAAAGGAATAGTTCATCACCCATCCTATAAAGAACATGTTGTATATAGTATATATAACAGAGAGTACAACGGTACACTTATTTTGGGTGGACTGGTATCTCATGTTAAAAAACTAGGGACTAATTTTTCAAAATATTATAACTAATTAAATAGTTTACCTCTTTTGATAAATGTTCTTTAATACCTATATCTTTTTGAAGGATTTTAATAACTATATATACAAACCTAAATTTGAATTTGGATCACACGGTTAATGAATTTTATCTATTTTATTATTTAATTTAGCATAAGTAAATATATATTTATTTTATATCGAAATCTCAACTTTTTATAGACAAGTTTTAATCATTAATTTGTTGATAGGAAAAAAGAATTAGTAGTAGGGCATCAAATCCTAAACCTCCCTCTCAAATTCTTTAAGCATTCCAACTCGCACCGCATAAAATGAGTGGTGATACGTTGACCACCATAGATGACACATCTCTTCTACCACAACACACATATGTGACACGTGGTCATATGACCATCACCAGCCACTTAACACTCTTTCACGTGAGTGAAATTATTAAAATATCCTTTCACATGGGGTGTATAATGGAGGGTAGGAGAAAAAAGGGTGTCAACATAACATTGACCCTTTTAAAATTAGGTTACACTTTTTTTCGCTTTTTATTATTATTTATTTTATTTTAAACGAATTATTATTATTAGTATTTTTTTTTGTTTTTGAATAAGCTAATCGAACCTGAAATTTTGAGGAGGAGTACACTCACGAATCTCAAGCCAATGCCACCAAACCAACACAAGTGGTTATTATGACTTTCCCATCATTAATGACTAATGAGGATGACAATTGACTTTCGCATTTTCTTTTCCTAATTCATATCTTGATTTTTCTTTGTTTAAAAAGATTGGTTTATACACATTTCTTTTATCTGCTTTCTAATGCTTTTTATTTCTGTCTCCTCAAAAGTGCTTTTTATTCCTGTTCTCGTTTGTATAAGAGGAAATAAAACAATTCCTCAAACTAATCCAAAGATTATTAATGATGTTTTAAACCTTTAGGATCCTCATAAGAATGAAGTATGGTTAATTTGAGGTTCACATTATTTTTGAAGTATGGTTTGGTTAAAGCTCACATTATTTTTAGTGCTTTTTTTTTTGAGTAAATTATTTATAGTGCTTGTTTGGATGTGTTTGACAAAATAACATTATTGACACAGTGATAATCTGACAATTGTATATTTACCTATTGCTTCAAATGGGGCAAGCAAATGGTAGGGGAATGAGCAGGGGAAATTAATAAAAATATAAATTAATAATTAGAAATAAATTTCTAACTAATGTGCAACGACATTAATTTGGTTCAGTGAAGGATATGAGTCCTTCTGGTGGGATATTGTCCTTTTTGCCAACTAAGAGAAACCTAATGAAATCAACAACTTATAGCCTTGTTAGTTAACTTTAACCACAAGAGAGTAGCGCCAAGTGACGCCACTTTTTTTTGTGCTCACATCATTTTATCTTATTAATTTGTGTGAGGACGACATCTAGATGTGAAAGTGTCTCGTATATAATCTAAGATGAATGAATAATTTTATTAATTTATGTGAGGCCCACATCTAGATGTGAAAGTGTCTCGTATATAATCTAGGATGAATGAATATTTTGATTTTTTTTTAAAATTTCTAATAACAATTAATGTCGCTCATGTTAAATGAGTTCACACATTGATCATCCTGGCAACTAATACGATTATTCAATTGATGTCAATTCAATAAAGAAAAAGTCATATTAACAAGTGTCGTAATAACACTCTTTAATGGACCAAAAGAAGAAAGTATTGTGTTGAAAAGAACACCTTTTAGACTTTAGAAAAAATGATTATTAACAAGTGCCCTAATATTTAAATTATTAACAAGTGCCCTAATTAGCGCACCAGTAAACATTTTTCAATTAAGTTCTTGTTATAATCGTAAGAATCGTAAAGAGCCGCGAACTTCTATTAAAGGCGGCAACTTTGGTTATCATGTAATTTTTGGGCATCGCTACAATACATAAATCATCTATATGTTAATGAGCAATGATATTTATACAACTATTTTGTGCCAACTTTTGACATAATTTGCATTTTCTTTGTTCTTATTGGAAAAAAACGATAGAAAAAGAAATAGAAAGAGAGAGAGTAAAAACAAAATGACAATATAAAAGAGTTATCATTAAATGATTGTACAAATATCATTTCTCATATACATGTATGGTCAGTGTTGTACTTTAAGGCATGCATGTGTTACTTCCCATCGGTAAGATCAAGTATTCTCTTTCAACTCCATATATGATGAGAAATCAATATCATAAGCCTAGCTAGACGATGCATGTTATACGTAGTTTATATCCTCTCTGTCTAGACTAATCCAATCCAGCTAGGCGTGGGGACTTCATGTGCCAGCTTGATATATACTGTGTGCGTTTTTTTATTCTATTTGTATGAAAGAAGGAATTAAAGAGTTTATTATCGATCAAATCGGAAAGGAATTAGCTACTGTATAATTAATGTGTGTGTATGTAGAGTGTAGACATTATTATTCTATCATGTGTAATTTGTACATGAGAAAGTAATTTTCGATTATCTCAAAAATTTCTATTTATTAATTATGTGCAATGAATTATTGTTTTCAACAAAAAAATTTAGTTGCTTAGTGTGTTATGTTAGAGAAGGAAATTAAACACCCATAATATTCTTATATATATATATATATATATATATATATATATTATCGACAATCATGTTTGGAGATTGATTCTTTAAGTGTAATTTGAAAATGAGAAAGTAAAGTAAAGATGGATCACAATTTATCCTCTTGTGTGTGAATTACACAAGAGATAATTCATTCCCCCTCATGTCCCTCCCTTAAACGAACTCATCCAACATCAGTTTATTACCGTCTCCGTTCACATAGGGAAGATATACATTTCGAATTGATGTTCAATGTTTTATTTAATTTTTATTTTTGAATTGAGGGAATTGTGTTTTGAATTAATTAGTAAAAGCAAAATCCCTTCGTTCATTTTGATACGAGGGAGTGGCATTTCCTCACAGTTTTGTTTAAGTGTTTAGATGAAATGTTTTTTTTTTTTTTGTTGTTGCTGAATACGTCAATATATACATGATGAATGCATCAATATCAGGTTTATTTATTTATTTTTTTGAAGGAAGGAGTATCATGTTAGTTTTTTTTTTAAAAGAAAGAAATACCAGGTTGGATTTTTTTGTTTTTGAGGGGAAATATGAGGTTGGTTGTCAACGCGTTTTTTATATGATATATACAATTGGATATGCTTATTGTTCAGCAATCTTATACATGGACTAATTGGGAAAATCTTATTAGTTTGTGAGTTTTAGGTAAAAGCATTTCATCTAAACATATTCAGTAAAATAAAAATAAAAATTCATCTAAACAATTTTCATGGCTCATAAAATTTAATCACTAAATGCTGCCTAATAATTGGCATGATCAACCCTCGTGTGTCTTGCTTATGCTTTTTGTCATCCTTTATTTTCCCACTCAAAACCACATATATCATGCATTATTCAGCTTACTAAAAACAAAAGATACAAATATGCTTCAAATTCAGCAAGAGGAGGGAGCTATAACAAGTAACCTTACGCACACAATAGTCTAGTAACCTAGCTAGGATGAGAAAAAATTACACAAACCATGCATGAACTAAATAAACAACCAAACCGATCTAATATGCCATTACATCGACGATCCTATACATTATTTCACTAAAATCAGAAAAGGTTTTATCAGCTACAATTAAGTTAGTTTGGGTGATTACTTTAGTAAATATCTAACTAATTGGTACAATCCAGCTTTATATGTATCTTTTTTCAAGTTGGTAAACAATATTATTTGGTGCGGGTATAGGACTCACAAGGTTAATTTATTTCCAACTGTCAGCGACAACAATAAGGTTAATAATATTATTTTAAAATTCGGATAAAAAATCATACCTATAAACTTTAATGCGTGGAGCAAGGGTCAGCAACAATAAATAACCAAATAGATCGCAAATATTAACAACAATGTAATGCAAAACCACAATTGAATCGAAGAACAACAAGATAAATGAGTAACGAAGAGGAACGACAAATAATATTGTTTACTATGTTCGTTCCAAATGGACATATTTTGGGGAGAGAGCAGCCCTCCAATTTACTATCAAAGAGTTATTTACAAAGAGATACAAGAACTACAAGAAATTATCCTTCAACAAGTTCTTTAAGAACCAACCATAATTTGTACCCTTTTCCCGAGTCTTTTCTCGTGGCTAAGAGACTTAATGATTTCTCTAAGTGTTTAAAATTGTTTCCCATCCTAGTTTATATACCAATAACCAATCTTTGAAAGTCTTTGATTTTCTAAAGATCTTCTTTTTTGGTAAACCCAAGTTTGCATCTCACCTCTTATGTGTTTCCATGTGTTTTCACCCCATAAATTCCTCCTTAAAAGGTATCGACCCTTTCCCAAGAGTCCCATCTTTTAGTTCCTCAAGATTCACATCTTTCCACACTCTCTCCAAAAAAAACCAAAACTCGAGCTTTGTATTTATAGAGTTCATCCAACCCTTAAAACTTGGCGACTAAGAAAGCAGAAAACACGCCGATCCGTGGCGCGAGCCTTCTCCTTCCGTTACAAGATAAACAATGTCTAGACTCCCTTCAATCCTTCAAGCATCCGCGTCGCAAGTCTTCTTCCCACGCTGCGAGATAGGCAAAACTTATAAAACACTTTCACATTCACATGAGATTTCAAGGCATATGCAACACTTATAAGAGCAATGATACATAGACATACTTAGGTGGCATACACCCTTGTACCTCCACATAGAAATGCAACACGTGGCATTCTCTCTCCCTCTCTCTCTAGATCTCTCTCATTACTCATCACTCAACATGTGTCATGTTTTGGTTGGTTGTGAAAAGGGTGGTACAATGTGTGTATGGGAAAAGGGTGTTTATGTATCTTTATTCTACTTATAACTAGCTAAGAACATTGATGACAGTTGTCCAAAAAATATTAAAAACATTGATGACAGTTATCCAAAGAAAATTAAAAACATTAATGACATGTGATACATACATGTCATTCTACCAGTTGAATGAAGTGGGAAACGAACAAGAATTCTGCTCTTTACCCAAACGGTTTTGCTCATTTCTAAAGTAAATGTCCAAAATGCCCCTACACATGTTAACTCACGCTAGTGCAAATGAAAACGTGAGTTAACACACGCTACGTGACTTAAGTCACGCCGAAAAAAACACATTGAGACCCAGCGTGAGTTAACTCACGCTAGTTTCCTTTCCCCTAAAATTCATAATTCACACTGAACCTTATAGTTTGTTATTATACATGTGCTAATCAGAAGGAACGAACAACGAAGGAGAGCCTTCTCCTTGGGTAAAGAGCAGAATTCAACGAACAACGACTTTGAACTATGAACAACATTTCTTTGTCCCAATCTTAAATAAAAATAATTTTGACAGACATAAATGAAAGAATGTAAAAGAATAATGAATTTAATAATATATATTTTTGTATGTCTGTAAGTTATTTTTATTTGGAGTTGCGAAGTAGTGTTATTTACCTATGTATATCAAGTATTTTTTTTGACGTATGTGTATCAAGTATAGTCATGTCAAGATGTAGACAAATAATGCAATAGCATTCTTAATTGGATTTTATATATCTAGCTGGTCAAAGAATCAATAAAACAACTGTTTTTGGACTTTCATTAGGTATTTTTGGTTTGTATGTTGCGACGACTTTTGTTACAGGTATAAATTGTCTAAAATACTAAAATAGTTTTTTGTCCATCAAAAATTATATAAGACCAAATATTATTCAATATCATAAAAATTTATCATATGCGGTTTTGTCTTTTATTGTACTGTTGTGTTAAATATTTACTGTTTAGCCGATCAAACACAGCGAAAGTACTTTTCAAAGGTGTGTTCGTGTGGGTTTGCTTGCTCATGACTCATGAGTGCGCTTTGTCTGCGGCTTTATTTAGCTTTTATTTAATCCAACAGTGTTCAGCGTGAATATCTAATCCTCAAAAAAAGTTTAAAGAGAAAAATACTATTCACTATACAAATTGGTTATAAGAATGTGTTACACCCAATCTAAAATGCAAGAATATAAGCATAAGCGTGAAACACAACTTTTGACACACTCTTCAATTTGACATCCAAAATCTTCCACACACACACATATGGTGATTACCTTTTTTGTGTGTCTTTTGTCAAAGCATGGTCTCTTACTTCTGTTTGAAGTTTTTTCTCTATATTCCCCAAACCAAAAACACCTAATACCCACAACTTGGAGAATTTCCAAACATCAAAGTGAAATAAAAATGATCAAAGCAGCCAAGCATTCATATGTCATATGGATGACTATAAAAAAATCCAAAAGAAGGATTTTTGTGTGTTCCTTTTTGCTTTGTGGGTTTGTCTATATCATATAAAATTCATTTTTATATACGTGATTTATTTTCCTTTAAAAGTTATCGTTACTATGGGTCAAAATTATTTTTGCCTTTGGCTCTTTTCCTTTTATTGATTGGGGCCTTACTAACAAAGTTGTCTCATCTACTTTGAGGAGGATAAAAAATACTTAAAATTAGTCTTTTTAGAGTGGTCCATTTACTTATAACTATTATAAGGATTATATTTCTTTTTCCTACCAGAAGGCATGGTACTCATTTCATTAAAAAAATATACGACTCACAAAAAATGCAGATATATTTTTTGTGGACTATGACGTTCATGCATTGCCTTTGGATCTTGGTTTGTTTTCCTTCAATATGTTAAGGAGAAAATTTGTTATTTATTAAACACTAATCCACGTTATATGTAATAATACTATTTACTACCTAAAAATCTCCATTTATTTTTATAAATGAAGAGGATCCTAACTCGTTATTTTATAAAAAAATACTTTGATAAAGCTTTTAAATCAATGGAGGTAGATAATGTTATTGAGAATGGTCGGACATCATCGTTTTTATGAATTTTCCCTTTTTTTCGATAAGTAAATAATTCATTGATTCACACCTAGACCAGCATCATTACAACACATTCTCCTAATAAGGACTTACCTAAACACCGCTAATAAGATGAGAACTTAATTCAATCCACAAATTGCAGATTGTTCACAACTATATTTGAGAAAATAACATCATATTTTGCATCTTTCAAATTGACCACACCGCAAAAATATCAAACTAATGCCCAGCGACAATTGGTGATTCTCCCTTGTGCTACTGCTTTCCCAAGATGATGTACTTGACGTTGGGAAAGGATCAACTGATGGAGTCCTATATCTTCATCAACACATCAGCTAACTATACTCTCGTTCGTGGCTGAGCAATCAATAGATCAGGTCAATGTATCTTCCTGCAAATCATTCTTGGGGAGGTCATTGGGACATCATTGTATCTTCTATTAGCTGTTAGCAAAACCTTAACTGTTTTTTTTCTCATCTTATGAGATTCTCACACGCCCTATGCAGTTCAGATATTGCATAAAAACCACATAAACCTTCAAAAACAGGTTGAAATATTTTAGATTTTAAAATCCGAATAGAACGTACGAGAAACTCATAGTGTGTGAAAAGTAATGTCAACCTTCTTTATCGTAGGCTAGACGGTATGCTTTTGTATGTTGGCCTAACATATTCCCATCCCTAGACCCAACCATAAATTGTAAGACGATATCAAAGTTTTCTCCAAGATACATTGTTCCATATGCTATCCAGTTTTCATTATCGGACCACCCACCATTTATAGCCACACACTAAACTCAATTATGTTGGGTGTAAGGGGGTGTGTTGAGAGTCTCACGTTAGACGAGAGATAAGTTAAAGATATATTTATAGGTGAGGGACAATCCTCATCTTACAAGAGGAGTGTTATTTGAACAACCAATTTGATGACAACTTATTTGACAACCATAATTTACAAAGAAAAATAGTATTGGCACGGAAACCATAGTAATAGAGAGATAAAATGAAAAATAATGTGAGTATGAGAGAGAAAGTTGTCACAAAAGTTGTCATCAAATGAATGTTCAAATATCATTTCTCATCTTACAAACTTGTTTTGTGGGGTTCTATTAGTAGCATCAACCACAAATTCCAAGAATTAATATCTTTAATTATTTAAAATAAAAAATTATAAAGAGTTTCTATTTTAAAAATATTTACTGAGACAAATCAAACAACATTTTAACTACTAACATTTTTTATATAGTAGAAAAATACGTACTAAGTAAATTATACGCATAGTATATTTAAGAATGAAAGGAGTATTACTATAAGAATCATGCTAACTTGTATCCTTATAACACATTAATTTTCAATCTTTAAGCAAATAAATTGATATAATTCTCTAGACAAAAATTCCACTTTAAATTTCTTAACATTTGTCCTAAAGATACAAGTTAACATTTCCATATTACTATAGGAGTATCCTACACATAAAAAACATCATGAAAGAACTTGTTATTCGAGCCATGGAGACAAAGTTGTCCCTACGATATTGCGTGTTGTGTTATTTGGTCTCCTTTACATGGCCATGTCACACTGTTTATCATGAGGCTGCAAAATTAGCTTCAAACCCTGTCAATGTTAAATCAATTTTTAAATTATTTCATTAGTTTATTGAAAAGAAATTAATATTATTAACAGTGGTGGTCAAGATCGGCATTATAATTTTCAATAACAAATGAGATATAATTTCTTTTTTGGTACTCCAATACAATTAATAAAGGGTCCGAGGCCTACAATACAATTTTTAATATATGAGACTTTTTTGTCATCGTATTATGATGACAACTTTTTGTTTATAAATTCTATCAAAAAATAATTTTCTTATTGGTAGATGATAACTTTTTGTTTATAAATTCTATCAAACTTTTACCATTATGTCATAACTCATTAACATTTGTTTTTCTAGAGATTCTATGTTCAAATAATTTCTAATTTCAAAACGTGTCACCCAATATATGAGATACCATATCTATTAGAATTTTTTTATGGTGGTCGGGGTTTAAACTTCAAACATTACATATATTATGCAACGTTCCTATCAACTGAGTTAAGTTCACAAGGACATATCTATTATAATTTGAACCTAGGTCATCATCGTTGGAGACAATGCATTATTTTTTTATACAAGAGATGCAATTAAATAATAATAAAATAAAATTAGGATTTACAAATAAATAGATATAGTAGTTAATTTTAATTTATAAGTTTAATTGTTTTTTTTTCCTTTTATGATTAAGTAGCTTAATGTTTAAATTTCACCACTAAGATAAACAAATGGGGACTTTTGGACCACGATCCCTCCATATTGCAATACATTGTCTCTACAAGTTATGCTTAGAGGAACAACTAGGGACGACCCTAAGATTTTTGGTGTCATTGGCAAATCATAAAGTTGTACATTTTAATTTATTTGAATGTCTTTTCTTTTTACATTTTTTGTTGCGAAAGATTCATTCATATTCAAGGTTCTTTAAAAACATATTTTCAATATAATTAATCAAAGGGAGTTAAAAAGAAATATACATATATAATATTAAAATAATCCTTATTGTTAATTTAGAATTATTTAAATTATCATTAATTATTTTTATTAAGGACCATTTTTAATATTAGAGTCGAGCCTCCAATTTTATTGGAACGGCCCTCTCTATTATGATGCATACAATTTTTTTTACGTATTTGCATGGACTTGTATACTTATGTTACGTACTTATCTCCACTCTCTAGTCAAGAAAAAAAAGTTTCCCACTTTCTTTTTCAGTTTTTTTTTTGTTGCGTAGTTTACGCTTCTTTTATAATATACGTATATACTTTTTGAAAACAATATACGTACATACTTTTAAGTATTCAATCAACGTTTCTTTCCTTTTTTTTCTTAAAGTATTCAACGTTGTTTTCAAAACTAGGTTAAGGATATGATTATTGTCGATTGCACGTATGTGCCTTAAATTTGATTGTAATGACAATGCAGGGCCTATTGGGGGTATGGGTGGTTTTACGATAGAGACTTTCCATAAAAGCACAAATGCCAAACACATAAAAGATGATGGTGAGAGACACATCAAATTAAGTACCTCTAAGAGAGAGCATCTGATGGAGCAAGGAGTAAGAGAGTCCTAAAGGGTAAATATAATGGTAGGGTTGGTCTCCACAACAAAGGGGTGGGATATTGATTGTCAATAAATGCTTTAGTTACTGATTGCTGTTTCATATATTAATTGCTATCCTTGGTGTCACAAACAAATTAGCAACCCACCCACGTGCATCACAGTCCCGCACAACATATATTGAAGTTTAAGATGAATTTTAACATGAGATATTTTTTAAAGTTCATAAATAATAATCTCATGTTAAAATTCATCTTAAACTTCAATATATGTTAAGTTTTGTTCTTATATTTTAAAAATCATTAATTTTTTATGCACCGATGATATGATTATTTTACAACCCACCCAACTGCATTACTGTTTTGCCCAACACATATCAAAGTTTAACATGAGACATTTTTTAAATTTCATAATATTCCTATTTCTTTAATGGCTAAATTTGTTATTTTTTGTTCTTATATTTAAAAAAAAAATTAATTTGTATGCTCTAATAGTGTAATTCTTTTACACACATATTCAAAAGAGTTATGTGAAATAGATAATTATTTAGATCTTTTAAGAATAAACCTTAAAAATAGCAGCATGAAGTGATTTGATATATATATATATATATATCTAAAAAAGTTTTATGTTGTTGGTATATATAAATCAAATCCATTTTAAAATACAAAATAATTTATTAAATTAATATAATCAATTTTGTTTGATATTTTTTTATTGATTATAAAATATATCAAATTAGTTCCTAAAATATTTACATGAGTGATTTGATCAAATGTATATATAAAACATTTTATCTGATGAGTGTATTCAAATTAGCAAGAAAGTCTTGCATGATCATAAAATATTTGAGCATATTATATAGACAAATACTCAAAAACTATAATAATAAACACTTCCATTTCTTTTAGGAAATTGAGAGGATCTCAACTCATGAATTAATTTACTTTAAAATTAAAATACACTTAAATGTGTATATGTCTAATGAACCGTCCAAAGTGACGAAACAAGTATTTTTCCAAAATTACAGTAGAGAAAGTGAGAGATCGAGTAGTCAAATGAAAATAGTTGAAAGGTCGTTTGAGATCACAAACTACAGTTTATCCAGCAGAAGGAAGAGTGATGAATGCAATGTAACGTATAGACTGCAGTAGGCATATCAGTATATGTTACCAATCACCCCAACCAACACAACTTTGGCTCCACACACTCTCTCAGTTTTCATTCATTTCTTCATATTTCACCTTTTGCCCATCTCTCTCTCTTATAAAGCTGCAAACGAGATCTATCCACTTCATCATAGTTAGTATAGTATCCCCTTCTCACACACCTTTGCAAATCTGGGACCATTATGAATATGATATCATCCTTCCTACCTATATATCTTTTGAGATCCTCTTTCTTTTGTAATACTATGTATTTTTCTTTTTCTCTTCAAAAAGCTAATCATTTGCTTTGAATTTTTCAAGCTAGCTAGGGTGAATACATGTTCCATCTATCATCCTAGCTTAGCTTCTCCACTATTCATAACAAATTAAAGGGCATCATCATATATTTGCAAAATGAAATTATCCATAATATAATCTCCATCACTTTCTTTGAGATCTAGACGATCATCTGCAGCGGCTGCATTTTACCTAAAAGTGAAACACTCATATTTAATGTTTATGTAACTGCTGAGTAGTGGCAAAATACAAACATGAATCATCTCATCTGCATCATCTCCTTAGTCCTTACATTCGACATATACAGCTCTCTATAGCCAAATGTCACGGTTGAGATAATTGAACGGTAGGGTAGGAAATCAAGTATGAGTAATTATGTCCCACGTCGGCTAGAAATGGTGTCCAAGTCTTTTGGGTGGAGATGGTTTTAAATTGCTGTCCGCATCAACAATCACAGTCAGTGCACTTTACATAATTTATAAAAGTTTAAAATTATTTCACGCTCCGCATATGCTACCGCAATTTAAAACCATGTTAATGACTTAGAGATGATGAAAGAAAATTCAATCATTCGATTGATCTAACGAGTAATTAAGTTTCAACTAATACATGACTAGCTAGAAAGGATCTGAATCATAGACAAAATATAGCTTAAACCCAATCATGATATATTCACTTTTTATCTCTCAATTAATGGTGTCGGGACTTGAGATAGACAAATTGTAGATAGTGGATTAACTAGTGAATATATACGTAAAAAGACGAGTTTGAGAGAAGAAAGTAAAGTTATCGATGCCCAAAATAATATCAATGAAATGCCTCCACAGATATTTGTTCATGCACATGCATCGATCGATCACTATCCCTCAAAGTTTGAATAGCCTAAAGTTCTGTATTTTAGATCGTGAGACCAGGAAAAAGGACTTATCTTCTTCTTGACCGTTTTTCATCTTTTGGACAAAAAAACTCAATCTATTAATTAAGAATAATACATTACATATATGCATACCGCAATTTAAAATTAACATTTCAGCCCTTTGCTCAACTTGCTTAAATTTAGTATAAAAACGTATGCTTAATTAAATTAACATTTCATGATTGTAAATTTTGAATAAAAATAAATAAATAGAAATGTAAAGCATGCAAGCTGTCTTTAGTTCGGCAACATGAACCCACAATATATATTGTATGAAACAATTGGGAATAAATTAATTTACATAGATGTAGAGTTACTAATTATCATTAGACATTAATCATGATCTTACGTACTACTGCCCTTGCCAAATTTATAAATCAATTCAGAAAAACACTAATTTAGTAATTCACCTACTTTTCTTAATAAGCATATTCATGGTGTATTTGGTTGTAGGGGAACGATTATGTTTAACGGGAAGGTGGCAAATCCGATTGAAGTTTTTTTTAGGGTTACCGTGTTATTGGTACGCATCATTTGCTTAAAAGAAACATGTCTCTTACCACTTGAACCAATCTATTGTTGGTATCCGTTAGAAGTGGCTAATAAAATTAGTAGGAAAGTTAGAAATATAAGTTTTGTCCTCTCAACTTGGTGAAATAGCTCATTATCTGTCTACAAAAGTGTATGAATCATATTTTGTAATGGGTTTTGAGTATCATTGTACTTAATTTAATAAATTTTGCTTAGAAAAAAAATATTAAAGCAGAAGGGTTAATAGGTTTTATACACGAGAGAACAAAGTCGAAGAAAGTTGGATATATATCTAGCTAACAGCTATATATGTTTTGTATCCAGTCACTCACTCTCCTAGCAAATGTTCCAACATAAAAGGAAAAAAGAGAGAAAATTTTACCTTTCCATTTAAACTAATTAATTGGTACTGATATTAATCATTTCACAAAATAATTAACATATTAAGATAATTAAAACATAATGATTAATCATTCATTATCTTGCTCTACTTCAGAAGCTGGTTCATCCTCTTCTTCAAATCCATCACACCCATAAGCAGCATGTCCACTTCCAAAAGCTTTGATATGATCTTTAAGAGACCTCTTATGTTTAAAATCAGAACCACAGATACAATACCAAAGCTTCCCACAATTCTTTTCATGAGTTCTCCAATCTCCTCTAACAGCAAAAGCCTTGCTGCATTTTCTACACATGAATGGCTTAATTCCATGTTTCCTCTTGTAATGTGTTTGAAGTGTTCTAAAATCTTTGAGAGGCTTTGCTCTTGGATGATCAATGTTGTTTCTGCACCCTGGTGCACAACAGTAACAAGGTAGCCTTAGCATTCCTGTTGGTTGTGTACCTCTTAGAGATTCAGGACCTTTTCTGTACTGTGATCCATGCCCCCACATATGCATCTATAAAAACAAAACAAAAAATCTTATAAAGATTTTAGTATAAAGTAAACAAAGCAAAATGATCAAACTCTGTACTACAAACTCAGTGAATGTTTATACATAAAAAATAAATATATTTTTTTTTACAAAAGACTGAAACTGAAATTCAGTAGATCTTGATAATAAGGTCGGTCTGACACGATCATTGCATATTCAAAATAAATAATAATTTTTTTTTATTAATGTACAATCATGAAGGACAAAGATTTAATTTGGAGTGTAGCTAACACTGCAGCTAATAAAAATACTATCACAAAAAGTTGAAATAAAGTTAGAGAAGAAAAAAAATAAAATTGATTACTAAATTTTGTGTGACAAATTTAAAGATGTATTTCACATTTTTCTATCTCTAAATTTACATTGCTAAATAAGTTTTTCTAATAGTTAGCACTTAGCAATTTCTTCTACCTAAAAAAATAAAAAATAATTTTTTTATTGAGCTATGGGAAAAAGAAGGCAAACTAGCATGGTTTGGATTGGACTATCAAGCAACAAAGAGGAACAATTATTATTTTTATTTATTTTAATGATCGATCTGGAAGAAACACTGAAAAATTTTCAGTTCTAAACAGGTGCGAAAATACAGAAAGAAGTAGCACAGACTTCAATGTAGTAAAAGACATAAGGAACATTGATTGAGTAGTTTAGTCAATCAAAGAAAAGGAAAGGTATAGTAAGGTACTGATCCCAGTCTCTCAGTATATATGAATCAGGAAAAGCTAGAATAGTTGTTTATTTAACCAAATTAATATATATAAAACACCATGCAAAATTTAAAACTAGCTATCCCAAAATTATAAGAATTATTTCATAAATTTAAAAAATCCAATGAAATTAATATATGCGATAAGCCTATAACTCTAGAAGAAAGAGGTCAAGTATTTCTGAAGAAAAAAAAAAGAAGGAAAGAGGTCAAGTAAAAAAAAGCAGAAGTGAAAAACTTTAAACTAATAATCATAACTTCTTCAAAAAGAAAGAAATGAAAGAGGAAGACAAGTAAGTACATCATAGTTTAACAAACAATCTTTTCCTCTTTCTATCCAAGCATCAGAGAACCGTTAATGGTTCAAATCAAGGAAGAAAGTTATTGACAGAAAAGGGAAGCACAGAAGCAGAAGCAGAAGCAAAGAAAAATTGATTTTATTTTTTCCTTTATTTCAAACCTTGAATTATAAAAGAAGTATGAAAGATGAAACAAAACAGAAGAACAAGGTCTTTGGTGTGTGTGTGTGTGTGTGTTTGTGTTTGATAATGATATAGGTACCTGCATGTTGTTATATCTATTGAAAGTTTTGGAGCAAACAGGGCAAGAAAACTGAGTTGGACCAATGAGAATCTGAGAAGGAGTAGGGATCCAATATTGTCCTTTGTTAAGCCTATTATTAACCATGAATCCTGAACAAGAATCCTCACCACCATGTTCTTTATCAGTGACAATGATCTCTGAGGAATTATTAGAGGAAGAAAGTACAGAAGCCATTTCAGCAGCACTAGGGTTTGGTAAACCTATGTGAAGTGCAACAGTAACAGTAGTACTGCTACTTCTACCATCTTCTTCCCTTTCTTCTAAATCCATAGCAGTGCAAGGAAGGTCTTGAATATCCACCTCATGTTCTTGTTGATCTTCATCATATTTTTCTTGTTTTGTTTGAATTAGGCTTAAAAGAGGTAGTTCTTCTCTTAGAGGAGGAGAAGGTGGTGAAGAAGAGGAAATATGATGATGATAGTGGAAAAAGGTGTGGTTATTGTTGTTGTGATGGTGAAGAAAAGGGTGGTGGTTTTGTGGAGAAGGGTTTGAATTTGAAGATGGAAAAATATGGTTGAATTGGAAGAAAGTTGATGAAGAAGAGAAAAGATTAGAGTAAGGGTTATCAGCCATGGATATATTATTTGATGAGAGATCAAGTGGGAACAGTTTATGGCTAGCTACTTGAGATGTTTGCTTTTATAGAGAGAGAGAGTACAAGATGGCTGAAGGAAGTAGTGGACGGTGGAGAGAGAGAGAGAGAGAGAGAGATTGAAGTATCATCAAACATGGGAAAGCTAAAGGTAAGTGGTGTGGGAGAGAAAAATCATTATAATGACAATACTATATAGAAAGAAAAAAAAACTTATTTTCATGAAAAAGAAAAACAAACACTTTAACTAGTCTTTCATAATTAGAATTTAATCAAGATAAAGTACGTTGGAATCTAATGACATTTTTATTGTATATATGCCATCTTAATCCTATGTCCTATGTAATGTAATTTTAGTATAATACTTATTCTTTGTACTTGTATTATACAGTTAGCGCCCGTTTATGGTTAAGAACTTGTGATTAATTAATATTTGCAATCATTTCAATTCCAATAAAGTCAGCTATCTCTCCCTCACGTATTACATTTTCAAACCCATGACACTTGCATCTATTATTCACTTAAAAGTGTTTATTGGTTTTAGTGGGTTAAATATTACTAGCCCGCTCCTGATCTTTAATCCTTTCAAGATACCATTAACTTTAGTTCTTCACTTGTACTATTGTTACTATTTTTTTGTGTGAAATCACTTTCATTGTTGCTAACCTTAAGGAAAAAAAACACGTATATGCTTACCATAACCTTTTTCACATATATGCAATCACATTTAGGACCGGTTTAAGGGCAAGTCCTCTAAAACCATCGCTTTATGCCTACAATCAAAAATTTATTTTTGATTAAATAAATTGTTATGAGAATCACAATGTGATTTAGATATGTAATTAGTATACGAGAATCCATTGTATACTCCTCTTTTAATATATATTTATTTAGCCATAAAAAAATAGTGTAATTGATTAAATATATGTATATAAGAAATTTACTATAGTTAATGATATGCTACTATATATGAATTAAATCTTAAATAAGTTTTATTGTTACATCCCATCCTTAGTTGAAATTTACATTGAAAATAGACACTTCGAATTGACACAAATAATAAAAGAGAAATATAATAAATGAACAAAATAAAAAGTAAGTACAAGGGGTATTCATCCAATTATAGATAAAGAACCAGTTAGATAGAGCCGGAACACATATAGGAGATATGAAGAGGAACAAGCCAAACAACAAAAGGAAAAGAAGCAGCCCAAAACAAAGGGGCAAAAACAAACTCAAACCTCAAAGAAGTGCAGAAAATAAATCATGGTCATCTGCACAACTAATAGGAACTAGGAAACCAATCATAAAACAATCTTGGTATGTAGAGGAAGAGAAATGAACATAAATTAGACCATATCATAAAAAAAGAATATGGTATTATAAAATTTCAATCCTTGATAGAGTTAATTATATGATTCTTGTTACTTAGTTAAGTTTACTTCCACATATTGTATAGGATCCACAACCCAAGAGATTGATTGGAACATGTTATAGATAGGAGGATTCTATGTTTTGGAAGAGCTCAGAGTTATAGATACTACATATTCTACTTCAGCTATTGACTTTCCATCTTTTCGTTTTATCATCTACTAGTTTTTATTTCCGACATTCTCGTCTTGGGACACATTTCTACATCTAGTCTAGATTATAATACTTAGCTTCTACTAGAGCTTTAGGAAAGCTACAAACTAGTGATATTTCTAATTGTTTTTGTTAGCAAGCATGTTAAATTTTCTATTTTGCATTTTAGTAAAAGTATTTCCATTTCTAAATAGAAAGCCATGTGTTTCCATTTTCTGCATTGTGACTTGTGGCTTTACTTTGTCAATTTGGTATAAAGTGTTCAATTGGTTGGGATGATACTTCCCAAGTTGTGAGATTTATTCTATCCTAAGGAAGCGGTAACAATAATAGAAAATGTGTGACCTTAATTTGGCATTCCAGTTCTTTGAGAGTTTAGGAACCGGAGTATGGCAAATTAAAGTTAAGTTATGGACTTCGACCTTCTTTGTAATAAAACAAAAATTAAAGTCACACTGATGAGGTTTTTCGTTATGTTTTAGGAAATGATACGAGATATATTTTATATGAATAAGACTATTTTTAAATAAACTCTTACTCATGACTCTATATATAGAGCTAAATTGTAATACAAAAATATATTTTTAAGTCATGTCACTAAAATAAGGGGAAAAAACCCTAACAAATCTTTAAAATATTATAAAGAGAAATATAAATTATATAGATATGTTTATGATATATTATTTTAACTATAAATCTAAATTTATAATATTCTAAAGATATTTTCAGCACTTTTAATTGATTAAATATATTGTAAGCATTCAATTTTAACTTCAAGTTGGATGTTCAACTTTCTTATTTTTGTTGTAATTCTTTTCGGTATCTTTTTAGGATGAAACTTCATCTAGATTCGACTTGAACTCCTCATTCAATAAATTTATCCCTTTTTGGTGAGCTTCAATATCTTTATGCAGACTTCATGGTAGAAACATAATATTTTTTTATGGCTTTTAGGTGGTTTGCATCTTCATTCTTCTACTTAATATAAAGTTTCTTCAAAAGAGATGTATTTTGATGTTCTTCTTTGAAATCAAATCCTTTCGTTTTCTCTTCTTCATCAGTAATACGTAATTATTCATCAAACCTGAAACAAATATTTTTTCTTCTGTCTGAGTTGTGATCACTTCTTAGTTGTTATAATCTTTAATCACACAAATTTTATGTTTAAATAAGTTGATCGTTTGAGGGTTTGTCGGTTGTAAAATTTGACATTGCAAGTAGTAGTTCATCTTCCTCTTCTTGTTCCGATTGATCCTTAGCAACGTTAACATCTCCTTGTTGTTGGTGGTGAGACGTGTGTGCTTTTCCCCAAGTGAATTATTTCCTCTAATAATAATCAAATATACATCTTCATTCTTAGAGAAGCAGGGTCGACCCAATAATCTTAAAAAATAACGAGACCTAAAGTAAGTTTTGATATTTGAGGCTTGTTTTGTTTACATATGAGGTCTTTTTGCCTTTAAAGAATTATGCTCTTTACCCAACAGTTTTAGCTCATTCCCAAGTGAAATGACCAAAATGCACCTACGTGACTTAACATATGTCAGTGTATTTTTTTCGTGAGTTAAAACACGCCACGTGAGTTAACTCACGCTAATGTTAATTTACAAATACTGCAGCGTGAGTTAACTCACGTTTCATAATATGCAAAAAAAATTCGAATTTATTTAAATGGTAATATAAATAATTATTTAAATGGTAATACAAATAATATAAATGCGAATAATATAAATCGTAATATAAATTCTCAACAATTACATAATAAAACCTCATTTTATTACTACTTTGATACAATTACATAATACATAATTTGATACATTTTATCGGAATAAAGTAAATATGCTTCTTTGAGGTAAAAATAGACCAACTTAGGGGTAACAGAGGATCAAGGTTGGTGGTAAAAGAGACCAATCATCTTGGGGTAAAAAGACATCATCCATTTGGGGTAAATCTAAATCTGGTTCTTTTTATACCCCAAGAAAGAGTCTTTTTACCCACGGTAAAAAGTTTTTGGGGTAAAAAGAACGAGATTTACTTTTACCCCAAGGGTTGACCTCTTTATGTCCCAAGTCGGTTGACCTATTTTCCCCCATTCCTTGACCCTTTTTTACCCTTAAATTGACCCCACAAAAAAGCTAAAAAAACAAAAACTATAAAAGTGAAAAAGTGAGAAGAAGAAGGAGAGAATGTGAGGAATGGTGAAGGTTTAAGAGGGCATTTATAGGGGGAATGGTTGCATATGTTTTATATGCACTAAATGCAGTCAAAAAACTGTAAAAAAAAACGTGTAAAAAATCATTAAAATCAAGGTTGAACAACTGACCAAAGTTAAAAAAACGTGTTCTTGAGTTTTGAACACCGGTCAAACTAGCATGAGTTAACTCACGCTTGGTTTAACACTAACGTAAGTTAACTCACGTGACAAGCATGGGCTAGCGTGAGTTAACTCGCGCTAAGATGGTGGGTTTTAAATAAATAAATTCGAATAAAAACTAATTAAATGTATGATTTCTATCTCAAATTTAGTTTAAATTTTTCATGTTTCATGTATATTTCATATTGGTTACACCATGACTAGCTTTATTGTGAATTGGCTCACAAAACCCACCGTTACTGTTCTGTTTACTTTTTATTTTTCTCTATACTTCTTCATTTCAGAGTTTAGATTGATAAACATATAGTTAAAAAGTTCTGACTTTTTTAATCCTCCTCCCAGTGCTAGCTAACTTCATTTCTTGAATTTTACAACTTTAGTCTTGCACATTGCACATGTATATCTAATACTTATCTTATTAACAATAGAAGAGCTATTGTTATTGTTGTGAGGGACCTTAGTGAAATTTCGTGTTTACTGTTAGAGACCTAACTGATAGTAAGTATGCACAGTCAGAGACTTAAAATGAAATTGATTTTTAATGGATGATTGATTTTGAACAAAGGAGATTATTAGATGACATTTAGGAGTTTGAGATTTAGGGATTTAGAAATTTGAGATTCAATTTGGGGATATTGATTTTTGGCTCAGGGACTAAAGTGACAATTTTTTACTTTCACTTTAGTCTCTGTGACATCTCATATGTCACATCATCACTTAACAGAATAACTTAACGTCATGGACTAAAGTGATAACGGAAGTACTGAGTCGGAGACTTATTTGTATTTAATCCTGAGTCAGGGACCTATGTGACAGCGAGCTGCAGAATCAGGGATTAAAGTGACTATTTGCTCTTTAAATTTAAACGGAACCATGTATAAATAATATAAGAGTACAATGTATAATCCGGCAATCTTTTAGGATTTGATTTCACATGTAAAAATCTATTGCATAGTATCATAAAAGTCATAATTTTTTGTCTTGTTTCATCATAATGCATTTATGAATTGAGAAATGGCAGGAATAAAGTAAATCCCTCCCAGGCTCCCAACCCTTCTTTTTGCCCCAGCTACAATAATCCTGTTTGTTTAAAGCTTGTGTTATTTAAACATTAAAATATAAACACCGTATATATTTATGTCTATTTCTCTCTTGCTTTTTATTTGATACAACTTACTCACATTTCAAAAATACATATAAATATTAAAGAACATTATATTTGACATCAAAATTGTTATAAAAAAATCACTTCTCTTGATTAAACATGTTAACTGCACCTATTGGCCCACTCGTAAATGCAGTCGTTGGAGATCCAAAAGCAGCACTTAGTGCCTAATCTGGACCCAAAAATATAAACAGAGGCAATGCAAAGCAATGCAATGCAAACGTTTTCTTTCCTTTTCACATGCATTTCACTGCCACTCCACAATACAATAATGTCATTTTGTCCTTTAAATCATAATTGTAACACAAATTCGAGTCATGGTGATTAAAACATTCTGTACTAGCTAATAATTTTTGAATCGGCAAAATATATTGAAAAAATAACCCGAGATTTTGAACAAAGGCACATGGTTTGATCATTATTAATTAATTTAAATTTAGAGGTTGCACGGTTCCCAATTCCCATTTCTACCAAGGGAAAAGCAAATTGGATAGAATATGTTTCTCACACAAATCCTATGAACTCATATGAAGATAAATACATTCAGCCACAGGGACATGAAACAATAAGCAGTCCCAATATGATCCCAACATTTCCATTGGTGTGCGCATACCAGTTGGCTAAGCAACCTATGAACTCATAGAAATTGTCCTGTCAAATTGCACGTATATTAATACACAACTTTGATAATTAATATCTTTAATTATATATAATAAAAATTATAAAAATTTGATATTTTGAAAATATTCATTGAGACAAATCAAACAATATCTTATATGCTAACATTTATATTTATATATTAGTTAAAAAATATGGTCAAAGTAAGTTACGTAAATAGTGCACATTGTAAAATTGTGACATGTGTTTTGAAACGGATGAAATATATTCTATCGGCACATTTTAATCACATATTAAGAAAATTAAAAGTATAGCTTTTACATCGAAAACAACAATTCTTAAATGTGTTTCTGAGCTTATTTCAGCTGATAGGGACATTGTATAATATATACATGGCCGGAGTTTGAACCCAAGACAACTCACTTATTCACTAAATTTTTAGTCATTAGGCTACTTGACAAAAAATAAATACAACTCTGAAATTATTAAAAAATTGAATGCAAAATTTTCAAAATAGAAATTTTATATTGGATCCCTTGACGTGTGTCATATGTTCACATTTCCTTTAACACACTTTATTTGATTGGCTAAAATTAACATGAGTCCTACCAAATAACGTGGGTCTGATAAATTTAGTAGATCTATATTTTCATAATAAAAAAAGGTGGTGTTGAAAATTGTTTTAACCATTAATTAGATTTGAAATTCTATCGAGTGTTATAATATAGTCTAAAAGTGTCAAATGGGCTAGCCTGAATCGTTTAATTCAATTATACATTTATTTCTTTAATAAAATCAAATTAAATTTATAATTTACAAACTTTAAAACTTTTAGCTAAATTTATCTATTTTTATTACGTTTACAAATTTAAACATCTTTTTATTAATAAATACTTCATTCGGTTCTTATTATAAGAAGAAAAACCAAAAATCATCATAACCAATGCAATTATTAATTAATGTAACTTTTTAAATATTTTTACAAATATACTTTCATAAAAATATTGAAGCATTAAATACACACACTAATATTAAAAAGACAAACATTAAATAAATGGTAGAAAAGTCTTGATATTTTCTTATAAATAGGACCAATTTTTTTTTGTAAATTTTCTTATACATAGGATTGGAGGGAGTATTAAATTAGTTGATAGGTTTTTTTTAAAAAAAGTAGTAATTTTTAACAAAAATAAAATGTAAATGTTGACAGTGGATTAGCCCGGCCCAGTCCAATTTTTCGATGGAGCAAATTAGCTAGAGCCAAAAAAAACCCGAGTGCATTTGGGCTACCTATTTTGAGGTTCGACCCAAAAAAATGGTCGGTCCATTTTTTACATCTCTATATTCAGCCTATTGAAACTTTAAAAAACAATTTTTTCTATAAGTGGATTATATAGCTTATTATTTCATGACCTAGATAAATTATACTACTTATGTTTTAAATACAAGCAAAAGTCAAAATATATTTGATCTTCGTCTGGACTAAATACGTTTTGATTTCGTTTATTTTTAAAACTGGAGAGAGTTGCTTAATAGTGCAACAAGTGTTTGTTGTTAGACATTAGGGAAGGGAAGAGTAAAAGCATACGTCCTTGATCTTCATGGGAAAACTTTCCCATGATGGTGCAATTGGATTCTAACCTGCGCGTGGCAGTTCAACAGGTTTTATACTATGTTTTGATTTCTTCAATTGTCCAAACAAAATATAATACAATAGAACGA
>Ga0315914_1002934_pt1 | contig 26120 bp, 16 predicted proteins | sample MpolenodulesMG_FD_203920 | JGI IMG/M metagenome (GOLD analysis project Ga0315914, IMG submission 203920) | Medicago polymorpha root nodule microbial communities from Los Angeles, California, United States - elongated nodules | ecosystem: Host-associated > Plants > Roots > Nodule | place: USA... | reverse complement strand
TCATCCAATTTTTTTCCACTAAATCACAAGTAAGTTATCACTTATGCTATTGTGATAAATTTTAGTTAGTATATATGTTTATAATTTTAGTTGTAGTTTAATTTGTAAATTTTGAATTTTTTATTTAATATAGTTATGTTGTAGATTTGAAATGCTATTAACAAATATTATAAATACTTGTTATAATGGAGTTATATTGCATAAATTTATATTTTTTTCGAATTTTATAAATATTTTAGGGTTTATTTAGATTTTTAGGGTTTATGTAAAATTTTCACTACAAGTGTTTGAATGAGTTTCTCATTCATTATTTTTAATTTTTAATTGTGTAGATTTGAAACAATGGCCGGGTGGATCGACGTTCATGCACAATTCAACGGCAGAGAACCTCAGAGATTGAAGGTTCGGTGCCTTGATGTAACGTTAAGAGGTCTCAAGCATCAACTTAATGAATTCAACCAAGTAGTCAACCCCAGAGACACAAGGAGGGTGGAATACGTTCAGTATAAACGTCCAACGCTCCACAATGGGAGAGTATCATTCACTTGGGTGGAATTAACGAACGACGAAAACGTGAAGAGCATGTTTTGGGAGCACAGCATGTTCTAATGGATAGATATGCGGGTAACGTTGATGAGGTCAGCTGAAGATATTATCAAGTTTCTGATTCCGCCAGAAGATCGTGATTAGGTAGGAAAATGCACCTTCCAACTACAACAATTGTCTTCCTCTGGATGAGGTAATTCAAACTTGTTAAACGGCAGAACTCAAGCATTCGTCCGGCATTTCTGTTGTTCCTTTCAAATGATTAAATTCTTGTTAGGATGGTTTAAATGAAGGTATTGAAGTGTCAAGGAATAGACCTCATTCTTTTGACACTTGAATACTGTCATTTAAACCAAGTCTAACAGGAATTTTATCTTTTGAATGGAACAGTAGAAATATCGGACGAATGTTGGAGTCCTACTGCTTAGTGAGTTTGAATTTACCCCATTTAGAGGTAAGATAATTGTTGTAGTTGGAAGGTATATTTCCGAATGTAATGTAATGAGTCGTCTATATAAGTTAGGAACATGTATTATTGAGAATCAGCTATATAAATTATGATATCGAATGGAACAATAATTTATTTATTCACTTTTCGAATTTATTTAACATTACGCAATTTTTATTCGAATTCACATTACATTTGAAATGGCTTATGCTTTGTGAAATTTGCACCTATGGAAGCAAAAAACGCAACAATGGAGTTTTGGCAGTTAAAAATGCAAAAAATGCAATTTTTATAACAGAAAGCAACGACAGTTAACTACCACTGGCACCAGTGGCAGTTAACTGTTGTCGGCTTTTTCAACGGTAGTTAACTACCGTTGAAGGCTTATGGGTAATTTTCTTGTGTCATTGTGATGTTTTCTATGTCAGAAAAGCAATCTTCACAATAAAATGATTCGGTATTTTTGGAAAAAGTATAAACACTATTTATTTACGTTTGTAATATGAGTGGCAAAATGGATGGATTGGACCGATATGAATTTAGATCTTAATGGATGGATCTAAACCTGTGAAGCCCCGATGCTTCAAAATGGATGATGTATCGTATCCCCTGCGTATCCTGCACCGATACCTGTCCGATACTTTCCGATACGTATCAGGAGAGTATCCAAAGATTAAATTTTATATTTTTAAAAAATAATTATCCGATACTTCCCGATACTTATCAGAAGAATATCCGATAATTATCACCGATACCTGCTCCGATATTTCTCAATTAATGTTAACTAAAATAACTTAACTCTTGAGTACTGATGTCTTCTTTTTTGGATATAGTGCTTATTTTTTAGATCGATATAGTATAGCACTAACAATGTTCATTTTGGATATTATATAACACTAATGGTGCTCTTTTTGTGATATATTGGGTATGTAATTGACTGATCATCACTCTCTTAATCGTCAATATTATTTATATTTATGTTGATGTGCTACGAGCTTATGACTGGTTTCTTTTGTTTGTTAATATTTTTGCATATTAAAAAAATGGTTATAATTATATTGTATATTTAATTATATAATTTTTTATTAACGTATCCCACCGTATCGTATCTTGATTTTTAAAATTTTTTCTATATCGACGTATCGGTGCAGTATCGTATCAGTATCGTATCAGTATCGTATCTCGTATCCGGGCTTCACAGATCTAAACAATCCATTAGTTTATTAAAAGACTATTACTTTTTCCACCCTGCCTGTTTCTCGCACACCCTGCAAAAAACCGAAAACACCCCTAGTCCGGATTATGTAATCCGAATCATATTGTTAGAGATTTTGGAAACACAAAATCCGGACACATTCGAAATCTAATTTTTGGTGTTTTCTTCAATGTCAAAGGTATCTGTTAACCGTTATATAAGTTCTAGGTCATAAGTACAGACAATGAAAACGTGTTTGTCATTTAAAACCGTCCAAAAAACGAATTAAAACTCCACTAACCAGCCAAACATTTGGTGAAACGCACTGTCAAAAAATAACTGAGGGTGTCCGGATTTTATAATTCGGAAATGACAAAAACATTCTGGATTATATAATCTGAAATGCACCAGAATACTTGTTTGGGAGATCATCAGACCTATTTATGATCCTAGAGCGCCACATGTCACCTATTTGAACTTTCCATCTTCATCCATATTGCAATTTTTGGTTTTCATCATCATTGCACCTTTCTGCAAAAGATTTCTAAGATTTTATGTCTCCAGGCAATTAATTATTCACTATCTCAAGGCATTTATGCTTCTTTGCTTCTTTCCAAGATAATTGTTTCTCTCCACTATCTCAAGTCACATTCACTATTATAAAATGTCTTGTTATCTTCTCGCTCTCTACCAAATCCTGACTTTCTTTCCTTTGCATCTTCCTTTCTCCCGCAAGGCAGCAATAAACTCCTTCACGCCATGGAAATGCTTCCGCCAGAACTTCAACTCGTCATTACCAAGAAGATCGCCGCTTCGAGCACTAGAGAGTTACTAACCTTCCGGGCATTCGCGAAACTCCATCGAAGACTTTCCGAAAACCCTGTGGTGCTCAGAGCGGTGTCAGAAGATTGTTTGCACCTTCTTGTCCTCCCTTCGCCTAACGCGGGACAAAGGAAGTTCATGCAGCAACTTACTCTTAGTGGCCATGCACTGTACTGCGTTGTCAGAGCGGCTCAAATGCTTCAACAACCGCACCCTGACCTATCAAGCATTCAATCTGTTCTCAGCAGCGCCCAACGTGCAGGGTCAGATGAAGCCACGTACTTCTTGATGCTCACTGTAGAAGCGTCATCAGTGCCGACAGTCTTCTCTTCAATTGAGGTCAACTCGAACTACGTTTTATGCCCCCGGGTTTTAATCCATATTATTTTTGTTCGTATATTTGTGTTTTTATTTGCACTTATTTTATGAATTTAACATCTAAATAATATAAAATAAAGCAAAATGTAAGCAAAGTGTATAAAACTGATAAAAGAGGTTTCCAGATTATATAATCCGAATGTTTCTTTGACGCAAAAGTTGCTCATGAAGTTTCTTTAACGTTTAAGATAAATCAAGCTTCCATTGAAAAGAGAGATCTGGGTTGTGATATTTCCCAATTTGATAGAGAGAGTGTGTGCAAAGAGAAACAAAATTGACACATGGTTTAGATATAATGTAGATGGGTCATGATGAGCTTCAGTTGAATGCTTTAATCTAATATTAAAAAAATAGGTCCGTTATGGACCAATTTTTAATGGGTCTAATTTATACGGAACCACAAATGATTTGAACAAATTATATCACTTAAACTAAGAAGGGAAGTGATACAATTTTTTAAATGATATATTCTTATAAGAATGAAAGAAAAAAAAATTGAACAAATTATTCATGGTCTAATTATATTTGTTTCAATGTCTGGACTAATTTTTTCACATAATATGAATTCCTCTTTCTCTCTGCACATGTTAATTTCTAATCAGTTGCACTAACACAGAATGGATCTATAATTCAACATGGACTGGTTAAACAGGAGAGTGAAATAGGAAAACAGAAAAACAAGAACAAAAACACAGGAAAAAGTGAATGCATAATTCTCAAAAGTGCAGCCATGTATTTGTGTTAAAAAAACCCAATATTAGCTTCAATCATGATGCCATGAATACAAGTCTGATGATGTGTGTCATTCCTCATAAAGACATAAACTTGTTAGTTGTTAACTTGTTATCCCTTCCACCCTTCATACTGTAGGTTTGTTCAAAATGTTTTGAATACTAACCCAATAAAGAATATCCAAAAGCGATTGAATGTCTTTTTGAGAGATGCATCTTATAGCTTGTAATGAGCATAAAAACAAAACAAATTCAATTGATTAAGAGATAATAAAACCAATAAGGATATTCAATCAACAATCAAATCAAAGAGGCATCCTAAGAAAAGAAAATAATCACAGAATATATTACACGGATTAACATAAATTCAGACAAGTAATTGGACAAATACTTACTTTCAATAAATTGAAACCAAGCTTTCAATATAATCCTTGCAAAGGATTGTGTGTCTGAATATCCAAATTAAGTGAAATAATCACAAATTGAACATAGTAATTCCATTCCTATCATAAATATGTGATTATTTCACTTGATTTAGGGACTTAGACACGAAAACAAGGCTTGTACAGAAATCTGCGCATTGATGGAGATTCTTTGTCTTTTTTTTTTGAAAGGTAAGCCGATTGCATTAAGACAAAGAAAGATGATTACATAACAGTAAGGCATCAGAATAGTCTGGGACATCCATGTTCTTGATCCTACAAATTTTGCTATACCCACTAACTTAGGGCTTCACCATTGTTTTCTCTACCAATATAACAAACAGAAGCTGAAACTAAAGTGTTTAACAACTCAACACAATCAACAATAATAGGATCTAAATTAGTATTTGAACTCTTGCCTGAGCTACAATCTGCTACCACCAGAGCATCAGTTTGGATTTCCATTTTTTTAAGACCTTGATCATGCGCCGTTCTCTTTTCTTCACCCACTTGATGATAACAAGTTTGTTTTATTAGATTAGTATAGCTCCTAATTATGATTAATATAAACTATGTTTCCCTCACATAAATGAAAAATTAAAAACAAAAATGAGCATTGCTTAGGTAATTGCAGTAAAAGTGGTTCAATCATTCATCATTAGATAAAATCCAATTACAAGAAACATAGAAATTAACCAACATTTACAGCTAAACCAAGCTAGAAAAAAGGAAACCCTAAATCAAAACCTAGAATCAACCACCGAAACCGTAAAGAGTTCTCCCCTGTCTCTTCAAAGCATAAACAACATCCATAGCGGTAACAGTTTTCCTCCTAGCATGCTCAGTGTAAGTAACAGCATCACGAATAACGTTCTCAAGAAAGATCTTAAGAACACCGCGAGTTTCTTCATAGATGAGACCACTGATTCTCTTCACACCTCCTCTTCGAGCCAAACGACGAATCGCAGGCTTTGTTATTCCTTGGATGTTGTCACGAAGAACCTTTCTATGCCTCTTTGCTCCTCCTTTTCCCAATCCTTTTCCTCCTTTTCCGCGACCTGACATTTTTGTTTGGAATTAAGAAAATGGATATGAAGATTTGAAGAAGATTTGGTTTGAAATGAATGAATTGAAATTTCTCAGATTCGGGGGATTATATATGAAGATTGGGAGTGAGAAGAGTAGGATTGGCCGTTGATTAGAATTCAATCGGATGGATGATGATGGTGATCCGTGTCGTTCTTTTCGTTTGCTTACAACCGTTGATCTTAGAAGATGGACGGTGTTCCTTCTTTCATGTTGTTTCTTGCGGATCGATGACGTGGCAAAGCGTCTGCATATATTTTTTTAACGCTTTAATTAGGTATACTGAAATTCAAATCCGCAAACAAGACTTTTTTTTTTTTTTTGACAAACGCAAACAAGACTTATTGAAAGTTTCCTTAAAAAAAAGAAAAGTATTGAAAGTTTCTCAAATACTCCCTCCGTCCGTGTGAGTGATACTCATTTGCAAATTGATTTATTTCACTCTTCAATATAACAAATACAACTACTTCAAAAAAATATAACAAATACAACATTAATTTTTTTTTTTTAAAGGGAAATGTTAACCAGTGTCCCGGGCACTAATTAAGGAGTTATAAAAGGAAATGATTTCTCGAAAATTGTGCATTTTGCTTTTTAAACTTGAAATAATGTTGCTTTTAATGATGACTTTGTTTTTTTCTTTCCATTTTTAGTTGTTTAACTAGTGCCTCGGGGGCACTGGTTAACATGACCCCTTTTCAAATATAACTCTAATTAATATTACTTTTATCAATCTTAATTCAATATATTACATTTTACATTTATGATAGTGGAGAATGCACCAATACTTAACAAAAACACTTAAAACCATTTTTCTCTCTCATTCATTTATATGTTTTTTTTGTCAAGATTTATATATTTTTCTTAATATGTGTGAGATGAGCAAATGACTCACTTAATCCGGGACGGAGAGAGTAAAAAACTTTTTTTACAAGACCTAAATATTTTTTTGATCTAATCATGTAAAAAGTTTTTTTACTGGTAACCAGAAAAAAAACATTCATGAATACATAATTCTCAAAAGTGTAGCCATGTACTTGTGTTAAAGCCTGTTTTATTTTAGTTTTTGAAATATTTGTTTGTTATAATGAAGTTAGCTTTTAGAGGAAGTAGGGACTCAACTTTGTGCCAATTCCAATTATCTGTCGAGACATAAAAGTTATTAGTCTCTTCAATAGGGATAGATGACGTAACACTATCCTTAAGTCATGGCCATGCACCCACGAGTCTAGCTAAAATTCGGTAGCTTAATGCCTTAATCAATGTTGGTAATCCAATAAATATTGGTCTCCGCATTATGCCCGACTTTAGTGGTACCTCTCCAAACCAGCAATTTTCTAACTGTTGCAATGGAGGTGGAAGCCAGAGAACATTGTTCTAGTCCATGTTGCTAAGTGACTCCTCCTCTCTCTATTTATCTCCTCCTTACTTTCTTTCTCTTGTATAGAGCATGCAACGAGTGACACTTTTCACCATATAAGATGGTTTAGCACTGATGAGTTAAATTCAATATAAAAAATGAAAAACTTAATATAATATCAAAGTCTACTGATCAGACCACCCACCATTTATATTTAAGCATCAAGCTCAATTGTGTCGAGCGTGGCTATAAGCTATTATATGATTATAACTCTGGTAATCAACTACTTCTTTGGAAAATACCATTATAAGAGAGGAAATCAGAAGTTGAGTTTTTCACAATACAAGGTGATACTAAGTTTCTTTTGTAGGTTGATGAGAGGAATACAGTTATAAGGGGGACAAAAGCAAAGGATTGCAACATCTCATGCTATAGTTAATGTCATTTTATTAGATGAAGCAACTAGTGCTTTGGATGCAGAGTCCGAGAAAAGTGCACAACCTCCTATTAATTGTTGCACACAGACTTTCTACCATTAGGAGGGGGCATTGTGGAAACTGGAATTCACGAAGAGCTCGTTTCCAACTCATACAGTGTATAAGCATCTCTAGTTCAAGGCCAACTTTCTCTAGATCCTTGTTTGGCAAAGCATCAAGGTGCTTCATTTTCTTCCATAATTACCATTAACATTATTGAAATTTAAGTTCTAAATTGCATTATGGATCGATCAAAAGCGGCTTATGCAACTTAATTAGGGTTGAGGAGATGTCACCCAAATTGCAGTCACAAATTTTTTAAGGCTTTGACTAAAATTACTTTACCTAATCATGATATGGAATTCAAACATACTTGATACAAAACAAGGAAACATAATGCAATAAAATAAATCCTTGCAATATAGTGTCAGGTCCGCAACTTCGGATTCCATTACTTATATATGTATTTTAGTACCTGTTGGATTGACTTATTTAAATTTATTTGTTGACATATATGCACTTGTTATGAGATTGTTTAAGAGAGCTTATGAAAACAACTTATGATATGTTCATAAACTGTTTTCAACTTATTTAATTTGACATTTATTTGTTTGACACCGAGTGATTAACATAGTTGCAAGCTTATATCCATAGTTGAAGTAGAGAATTAAATTAAATGAGCTCACACACAATCCTTCCCACCAGGCTACCACCTTTTACCTTTGAAGTAAGTTGATGGTCACATACAATCCTTTCTACCACCTATTACCGTTGACGTAAGATAGGAAATTTCCAACTACCATTACCAATAAAAACTAGAAATTTTAGACTTCAAAGAATGATGCATATGCTGAGGAATTCTCAATAAATCAACCGAAGGTTTAGATAACCATTTATCAATCAAGAAATTAATGTCCTGTCCATTACCAATCTGCCAAGATACATTCTTCAATACATCCAAGCAAGTTGATCTTATGTGACTAACTAAATGGCCATTATGTATGAATGCTCGAGCCCTCAAAGAGCAAGCTATGAGAAGCTACTAATTCCCAGCAAAATGCCAGTAAAGAAGCATTGTTATTTTCTTCTAAGCTACAAATCTTTTTTGGGTACCATCTCTCCAATCTCCATATATATTCTTAACTGGCTCAGTAGACCAAAGATTAAAACTATACACAGTAGACCAAAGATCTATGTAATAATTGCAGTAGTGTGAATTGTGTTTTAGTACTAGGTAGTTTTACAGAGCATACATTTTAAAACAATTTATTTACATATCATGAAAGATTCACATTGTTGCGGGTCTCTAAAGCAAATTATCTACATGGTAGAAGGTGGAGTTGAACTATCCTTGGACTATACCTGAATCCATTGTTATCAATTACGAATGGCAGATTATGGTGACCAGCGAAAAATCTACCATTTAGACATGCCGTTACAACCTACAGCGGAAACATGATAGATATAATAAGTATTGCAGCCAATGATAGCTGGCTCAAAGAACTAGAAGATATAAGCTTTTAAAAAATAAAGCAAACAAGAAGTGCATATATTCCTTTACAACTGAATTTTTTTTTTAAAATAAAACATGGAAAATATCAGGTCAAGTCCTTCAACTTCAGAAATTTCCTGAGCTAAACTTTTTATTAACGAAGGCAGCTGCAGACCCAATGCCACATGAAATTTACATAGCTGTGCAGGATTTAAGTTATATAATTAAATCCAAAGACATTAATAACATTAAACTTTGAAATAAGGTATAAAAGAGCTAATAAATAATAATACTCTAAGGCATAATAATTTAGAATTAAAATTCACTTCAAAATAATTAAATATAAAAAATGACATGACATTAAACGATTGGATATCATAACCAACAATATTCACTGAACAACTTATTATTGTTACTACCTACCTTATAGGAGTCGGACGACTTAAAGAACTCGACTTTAAACCCTGGTGAAGGAGAAAATACTAACAAGTTGCAACGTACTTTATACTATTAAGAAGGATCTAGAGATTAATGAGTTGGAGAAAGACATGGTTTTTGATATGACACTATGGCGTCGTTTGGTTCATGTAGCCGCCCCAGTTAGTGAGATAAGGATTGGTTGTTGTTTGTATTGGACCGCCAACTTGATATCAAACCACTTCGCCTTATCCCAAGACTCGTGCTTGGGGGGTTGTGGACCGCCAATATTATATTAAGGGCTCGGCACCCTCTCGAACGGCCATTTAACCCTAGGACGCACCCTTCCTTGTCACCGCCTTTAATAGCTTCTAGAACGCGCTGTAACATAAAAGGCATGACTTGGGGCCTAAGTAACTTAGGCCCTAAGTCACGGAAATACAAGCCCAAGAAGAGCTATAAACATCCACCTTGAGATCATTCCCAAGGCATGACCAAAACAGACTAAACCTAGTTTTAGATATTGTACTCGCTGCAAGTATATGTATCAATACATAATAGTATAAACTTTATAATGATATCATATCAAGAACATCATCAAGTGATCTATGACCATAAAGTTAAAATAAACAAGATGATAGAAATGAAAATAAACAAAATCAAAGTGGCAATTAATGTTTAAGCAGTCACAGGGAACCAACAAAATCAACACCAGATTTGTACAACATTTAGAAATTCTTAGCGCCTCCGAAATTGCACATACATTACTTATAATAAAGAAGTTCAAAAGAGCAGAGTTGTAAGAAATAGTGCATGTTCGGTATCATGGTGAGGTTTTCGAAATTACGGTGAGTTACTGTGATACCAAACATGCACATAATAATTATAACCAATAAGTTTCTATAAATGATTTCAATAAATGTCTTCTGCAAAAGGAATAATAAAACTGAATCAATTGTAGCTACAATAAGTCTCTTTCCTCTTACCATGCTTGCCTCTGACAGCTTGAAATTCTGAATCATTAAAACCTGAAGTGTGTACCACTATTCCCATTATCTCTCTAAACTCGTGATTCTGTACACTATAACGCAAGTGATCTCCTAGCTCAACTGGTTTGAGCAAAGGGTTGAAAAAATTGAGCTACGAGACATAACTAATATACTAACGTAATAACTAAGAATCTAACATTTGTCTATCCAAACACAAAAATGCTAACCTTCAAGACAACGAGCCCATTTAACAACATTACACAAATCTTTTGCTGATGGTACACTGTACAAATGAAAGATGTTAAATGTATTTTATGACAGATTTTCAATGTCCCTACTAATATCAGTACATAAAGCACATTTAACTATGACATAAAAAATGAAATAGTAATATTCACCAAAATTAGAAATAGGCGAAATTAATTAGCACTTCTAGGATTAACCAGTTAGTCTAAATATATAATTGTTCCTCCTGTATCACTTACAAATCAGAAGTGACAAACTTTTGGTGATTTCACAAGTAAGAAGGTAAAACAAATTCTAACTCATCCTACTTCAATGGACATCTTGTTAAATTAAATTAGACATCATAAGTTTTCAGACAAAAAATAAAAAAAGAATGACAACATAAGATATAAATGGGCATTGAACAGATTAATGACTTCATGTTGGATACAAACCGCCGTATAACCTTCAACAAATAAGTGACAGTAAATGTCAATAGATAATGCAAAGCATGCCCTAAAAAGAATTATCCACTGTGACTCAATGCATAGATTCATATAGAAACCACAAAATCAAAAACAAAAGTCAAACAAATTATTCATGATCTAATTATTTTTATAAATTAAGAGAGCATATCACTTCCTCTTAAAAAACAAGTGTATCATGTTTTGATTTTTAACTTAGTTTCTATTACTGACAGAAACTAAAAGAAAGAAAAACATAACCATAAAAGTTATATCTTTTTCTGTGGGGCAATACAACCTTTATTATAAACTAAGAGGAGAAAGTTGGGGTTTAAGTTCATAACCCTAAAAATTACATTCAAATGTTAAGCTTGTATCAAGCAACACCGAAGTTGCCCTCTCCAAATCAATCAGTCTTGCCCAAATCTGTCTAATACAGGAGAGAAATAATCTCCCTAGAACTGGAAAAGGCTTATACCAAGCTTGAGAATTAAAAAGTGTGTAGCTTGCCTCGAGAACAACCTTTTGTGCAAACTTCATTGAGCATTATGTCGTTGGATAAAATGAATAATTGAGATTTTCAAAAACAGAAAGGGCGTGTGAATTGTATTGAAGGAAAATAAGAATGAACATTAGAATTAAAAAAAAATATAAATGTTGTGTGTCAAAGACAAGACTTGTAAGTTGTAGGATCTGTATCATGATAGTACTAGACCCAACTCATACATCAATGCCATTCATATGGTTGCTAAACAATCATTGTGTTCGTGGCATCCCTCATACAATAATTAAAACATCAATAAGCAAAAGAAATATATGGACAGGGGCACAGGGCCAAGACCTAAACCTTTCAAAAAAAATAATTCTTACACACAATATGCCTGCGACTCACAGGCACATCTATGAAATGAAGTAAGTTTAATTGGAGCCACGCTAATCAGAGCCTCTCATACAAACACATAAACAAAGGAGGCTCTAATAAGCAATGTAAAAATAAAACAAGCCTTGTCGCATAATTAGATGATCATCTAAACAATAACTATAGTATATTGCAACTTAGGACATTATTAACCAAGTTTCCTAGACCATGGGATCCAGTAGAGATCAGAATATACCGTTCTTACAGCTAGTGCCCTGGTAACATAATAACTGAAACACAAATCTCAGAAGGGCAAAAGAGGGACACAAGCATAATATAAGCATTACATAATTAGAAAAGACGGACAAATAAGGAGCTGAAGAAGAAATATGAAGACATGTGATCTAACATTGAGGTAAGACACCTCTATCATGCACTCAGAAAGAAAAAAAAACACTAAAAAATTGACTTGAAAAACTCTAAAAATTTGGCACTGATGGGGAACATGCTAGTTATGCAGTTATGCCTTCTCCCTGTAATATAATCAGTTTCAATAAATGAGATCATTCTATCGTTTTCAAAGAATATGAATTCCTCTTCCTCTCTGCACTTTATGATTTCTAGTAGGCACTTAAAGACAAAAAAGGCGATGCAAACAATGATGGTAAAATCAACTTTCCCAGGCAGAAAATATTCTGTCAGTAATACCTTTCAAAGTCATGGATAAGCTATACAGTAATTTCTTTGTAGTGAACTCCCTTGTTTTCCCTTAGAGTTAGAACACCATCCACCAGATTTATACATCATGTTTTGGGTTAATGGCTGATTTTAAGCTTGCTTCCATGAACCATCATATCATATGGGATTAATAGTGTTGGGATATATGATAAAATACTGAATTTCGACATTCAGACAAAGATAATTGTAGCTAAAACTTGAAATTTTTAGCAATATATAACAAAGATAAAAATAAACTAGGCAGATATTCTAGCCCGTGAAAGAGTGTTGCTTATTTATTCTTTATGATTACAAGAATAACTTAAAACTTAATTGATGACGCAACACATCCTAGATACTTGCTAAAATGAACTATTGTGCTTACTTGGATGTTGACACTTCGACACCTACACTATGATGGGAATAAAGTGATTTTTTTTTACGAGAAAATAGTGATATTGTATAGCAGATAAACCAAGTAAAATAGAAAGAAGGAAAAAAGGACAAGAATATCCAAACATAGATTGATTATGTATCATTAATTACAAGTAAAATAGAAAAAAAGACAAGAACATCTAAACATAGAGTATGTATCATTAATTGGAACTAGTTAAGCTACAACAATGTTTGAATAGGATCTAGTTCTTCAAAATGTGCACTTAAATTTACTTGTAAAGAGTTGGGGACTTCCACCCGCATTTACACAAAAACTAGCAAATAATTATAAATCAGAAAGTTGCTATAAATGTTTTAAAAGAAACCTTAAGAGACACATGATAAGGTTCATATAGTTCCAATAAGCCTCATTCTTTTCTTCCTAGCATTCCGCCATGTTCCTATTATACCATGTTCCATCAATGACCACCAGATGGATCTATAATTCAAAAAAGCCCCGGTTAAATAGTTGAGTGAAATAGGCAAACAGAAAGAAAAGAAAAAAAGAACAAATACACCAAGGGAAAAAATGAATGCATAGTTCTCAAAAGTGCAGCGCCCTGTACTTCTGTTAAAAAATACAATATTAGCTTCAATCATGATGCCATGAATACAAGCTTGTACCGCAGGTGACACGAGGTTGTGTTACTAAAAATTAGCTTCTAAAAAAATATCATTGTCAAGTAAATAAATAAAATAATCTTGCATCCCGTGTGGCTACATCAGCGTGTGGATGTCAAATTGGAACAAAAAGAGTATTCAGTTGAAAAAATATTTATGCTAAAAATATCTAGACAACAAAAAGATGTAAATGAGCATTTATTCAACATACTACCTAGAATTTTCAAAGTAGATGTATTTAATACAAGTTCAAACAAATAAAATAGTTTTGGTTTTTCCTTTTCTCATCTACCAATATATATCTACAGATATAATGAGTCTATCTAAGTCTGATGATGTGTGTCATTGCTCATAAAGACATAAACTTAATTCTCCCTACCATAATAACAAAATAATCACACAATATATTACACAACATACAGGATTAACATAAATTCAATTTCAAACAAGTAATTCGTCAAATAGGAACTTACTTTCAAGAAATTGAAACCAAGCTTTCAACATAATCCTTGCAAAAGATCCACCATCCTTTATTGGTAGTTCTCTCTACTATATTATCTTTCAAGTTATAGATAATGGCTTGACAATTTTGCTTGTTTGCTAATAACAATGTGTTACTATTTTGAGAAAGGTGCAACGGCAACCATGACACTATGGGTTGAAGATTCTGATAACTAACTTTAAGCAACTGAGTCCAAGACTCTTCAACTCCTAATTCTTCCATTTTCCATATAACAAAATGTGTTTGCTTAAAATCATGACAAAAACAAAGACAATTCAACAAAACACATATAGTTGGCTCAACGTGCGGCACTTCATTGAAACCCCGAGGAGGAAGTAACTGCGTATGTGTCTCAGTACCCAAATCAAGCGAAATAATCACAAATTGATCAATAGTAATCCCACTGCTATCATAAAACCTTACAGCATTAAAACAATTGTGAAGTGCCAACCAATAAAGACTACCATTCAAATAAACACCGTGATTCTCACTCGGAAGAGTTAACCGAAGAGGAGCAACATCAAAACCTTCAATACATCTCCAAACATTATCACCCAACCTGAAAACTTTCACCTCTGTTCTCAACATAGCTGTACCATCACCAATCAAACGTAACGCCACCACTTTATAACTACGAGTTAAATTATCATAACCAAATGTATATCTAGAAAAGAAATAACGACAATCCTTACAATAATCTTGAAAATAGCCTAATCTTTTAGATAATATCTTTGTGGCCGGGTTATAAACCCGGAGCCAGGTATCTCGATAACTATGATCGAGAGCAGAATAATGAGCAAAACAAAGTAATCCATTGCAAGAACCAACTAACCAACACTGATCCATGACCGATGAAGTAAAAGAAGGAGGGTTATCTGGGAATGTGATGAGAGGATTCTCGAGTAACTGAGTTAATGGAACAGTTACGAGACGAAATTCTGCAACGGATTTACCGGAGACGAGTGTGAGGTGAGGGTTTTGGGTAGATCGGTGAAGGTGCATTTTGATGAAGATGGGATCGGAAATGAGGGAGTTGAAGAATTTACTAACGGATCTCATTTGTATGAGAGATTTTACGGGGAGGTGAGAAAGTATTTCGGTGAGGATTTCGTCGGGGAAGATTGGTTGTGACGACGGTGAATTGGGTGGCCGGCGAGATTGAGGTGGACGGTGAGGTAGATCCATTTTTGTCTTTTTTTTTTTTTTTAACTCAATATGAAGCAATCTAGTGAACGAGAGAGATGTTCATTTCCTAAAACAATTTATAAAAAAGGAAGATTTAATAAAAAGATAATGAGTTTTTCTATTCACACCCAATACATTTCTGGTTACACCCAAATTTTCTTAAAAGTTTTTGATAATACCAAAATTGCCCTTTTATATAAATTTTCTTAAAATCTTGATTTCATTCATTGTCACTCTAAAATTTCACTCTCTTTCACCCACAAACGATCAAATAATCTTGATGTTCAATCAATCTCTATGGAAGATTAAAGAGTGAATAAAAAATCTTTCATCCATACCTGATTACATATAAGTAAGTGAATTTCTTCTTCTTTTTCAATAATGTTAGTTTCAATTTTCTTCTTCTTGTTCAACTGCACTGTACGACGGTTTCAATTTTACATTGTTGAGGTTAACTTAAATTCAGTTTAAGTAGGTTCATGTAAACTTAGTTTACATAACCTACTTAAACTGAGTTTACATGACCTGCTTAAACCAAGTTTAAGTATGCACACTTAAACTCAGTTTACATAACCTACTTAAACTAAGTTTACATGTACATACTTAAATTGAGATTACGTAAAATCATTAAACAAGGTTGAACTTCTAAATATACACTTAAACTCAGTTTACATAACCTACTTAAACTGAGTTTACACGACCTACTTAAACTGAATTTAAGTATGTACGCTTAAACTCAGTTTACATCACCTACTTAAACTGAGTTTAAGTATATACACTTAAACTCAATTTACTTAAACTGAAGAGGGGTTTTGAGGTGTAACCAAGAAAGAAGGAAGATACTTTTTGAAAATTAAATTTCATGGAAGGGTAATTTGTCATTTTGGGGTGTAACCAGGATTAAATAGGGTGTAATTAGAAAAACTCAAAGATAATATCTAACATTAAATATTTCATCAATGATGACATTAATCAATAACTCTTACAAAAGAAAATAGCCAAATGGTTCAAGGTTGATTCCCAACTTTCGCGAGTACCGTTCTATCTCCTTTGTTAACAGGTTTTTGTCATATCTGCATGCTGCCGACTGGGTTATCTGTTGTCCTTTGTTGTTTTGTATGCCAGATTCAGATCAAGTTGATTTGGCTAGGATTTGCGCAGAAGGGTTTGGTAGGTATGTATCCTTCGACTTTATTCCATTACTAGCAAAGCAATAACCTCTAATTTTTGTTTGTTAGTCGCAGTGTGGTAGGTCGACAGGGATGATCAGACTGGAATTCTATGGGTTTGTTGTACTTTGTTGCAGATTTTTATTCTAGATTCAAAGAATAATGTATGTTGATTTGTCCCTTTTACCCCTAACCTTAGTGTTATAAATGTATCCAGTCTAGTGTGGTTATTGTCACATATCAAAACTTAATCCAAAACTGTTTTGAGATTGCAGATTAGATGGATAAATCCATTGATTGTTTGTGTGACATAGTTCCTGGTAAAGAGTCTTGGAGGATCAAGGTGTGTGTGCTTAGGATGTGGGAGGTCCCGACCTTTTTGAAACTTGATCAGGCTAACTCTGTTGAGATGGTTTTGATTGATGAAAAGGTATGTCCATTATTTATTTTGTTATCAGTTTTATTTCTGATACTCTGAATTTTGTATTATTGAAAAATTGATATTTGAATGCTCCCTTTTCCTTCCTTTCGTAGGGTGGGAAGATTTATGCCACCATTAGAAGGCAATTGTTGTATGTTTTTCAGAAGAAATTGGTTGAAGGAGAAGTGTACAAGATGTCATACTTTGTAGTTGCCCCAGGTGTTGGCGCATATTGTACGACCATTCATCCATATAAGTTGATATTTCAAATGAAGACAAAGGTGGAGAGGGTTGAGAGTTCACTTATCCCTATGCATGGTCTTTCTCTGATTAAGATCCAGGAAGTTTGCGCCCACACCGTTGATTATGATTATTTGGTTAGTGAGTATGGTGTGGTCTGATGTGGTTGCTATGTTGGGTCTGATTTATTTATTAAATTTGTTTCAACTAATATTGTGTAGATGTTTTTGGCTTGATGACGGGGATTTCTGCCGAGAGATAATATGTTAGGGATGGAAAGGTTGCCAAGATGGTTGTTTTCGAGTTAACTGACGAAAGGTTGTTTTTTGTTGTTTTATATAGCAATGATTTATGCAGGTGGATTCTAAATGTTAAATTATATTAACCATGCTTTGGTGTTTGTCTCAATGGTAAGGTTGAGTGTGCGTTGTTTGGAAGCTATGTTGATTCTCTCCAGAAGATGATGGGGAAAGTCGTGGAAGGATTGCCGGTTGTTGTGGTTCAATTTGTGAAAATTAAAATATTCCAAGGTATAAATTTTCTGTCATGTTTGCACGTTTATTTGCATTTTGTAATTTATGGATAAAGCTTATCTGTTTATATGCAGAAAGGGTCTCTATCCAGAATGTTATGAATACAACTAAAATTTGGGTGAATCCTCCCTTTAAAGAAGCTGTGAAATTTATAGAAGGGTTTGTCTGATGTGTGATTTTTTTTTTTCTGTTTGTGACTTTAGCTTTTTATAATTTTGTATGTTAATATACGTTTACTGGATGTTAATATCAGTGTTGCAATTCACGGCATTGAACCTTCTGGTGTCGTTCCTTCCTTAGTCCTCGTGTTAGGCCATCGATTGAAGAGGATTTCTTGCGTATTCACCCGAAGAGAAATATCTATGAGTTGAATGCCATTGTGGAGGATGGGATTTATGTTGTTTATGCTGTTGTGGAAGGCTTGGTTGAGGGGGAGGATTGGTGGTATCCTGCATGTCGTTGTCAAAGGAGTGTTACTCCTGATTCTGGTGCATATTATTGCAAGGGATGTGTGAAGCATGTATTCCATATGGTTCGAAAGTTATCTTAGATTGTAAACTTGTCTCTTTCATTCAACTCGTTTGTACGATGTTTTTTGTTTATTGTGAATTTGTGATGTAGGTGTAAGGTGAAGCGTAGTGTGAATGATTCTACTCCTGATGCAGTCTTTGTGGTGTTTGATAGTGACATGCAATCGTTACTTGATGAGCAGTGCAACAACTTAGTTTCTGTAGCCAAGGTTTGTTAGAGATGATATATGCACTGTTTTTTTGTTATATATTGTTGTTTTTTGTTCAAAGTTTTTTTTATTTGCAAATTGTAATTGATTTGATGATGTATTTGTGTCAGGCTGAAAATGCTGGATTTTATCCTCCTGAGATTGTTAATTTGAAGGGAAGGATGATGTTGTTTAAGGTTGAGAAGACTACATCTGCAGGGGTCATGTTTGATGGATCTTTTAGGGTCAAGAGGGTTTGTGTTAATCCATCTATTATTGAGGAATTCTCCACTTCTGCCAAGGTTTGTGAATTGTTATCATTTTTTTGCATTTGTGGTCCATCTCTAGAATGTTTGCGTTTTGATTTATTGCCTAAGATTGGTTACTTTCTGATGACATGCTGTCATTACGTAATTTTTAGGACTTATTTTGACATTTTGATAGAGTTTTGAGGCAATATGAGGTAACCAGGGGTGTGAAAAGCAGAAATTCTAGAAGTGCTGGAAATAGGAAATCGTGGTGCGATTTTGAGTGGCGTGGCGCGATTTTGTGACCAGAATGAGAGTTTTGTTCTGCCACTGAAATCGTGGTACGATTTCTGGTGGCGTGGCACAATTTTGCAGAATCGTGGCGCGATTTTATGAGGCGTGGCGCGATTTTGGGCATAGAAAATATTTCCTATTTAAGCTGAAGCCAGTTCCAGAATTAAGGGTTACGATTTTGGAGAGCAAAAGTGCGATTTTGAGACCTAAAAACTGCTTGAAGGGCGATTTCATCATCCTTTACTCAGTTCATGTATGTTTTAATTATTTCATTGATTATGCTATTTGTAAACTCGATTATGAGTAGCTAAATCTCTCAGAGGTTAGGTCCGAGATGAATTTGTGTAACCCTAATTGATCCATGTTGCTGTGAAACTCTATTTATTATGAATGACAATCTAGTTTTTATTCAATTCAATTGTTCTTAATGTTTTTTATATCCTGATCAAATATAAACATGATTCAGTGAGAACGAATGACTACTGACCCTAGCTTTCGACTTAGACCTAATTGAATTGTTCTAATAAACATGGTTAGTCTAGGAATGGATAATCGTTTATTAGTGATATTAGGTTAACGTGCTTAAAACCTTCAAAGATTATTAGAGCACTTAAGGAATTAGGGGCTGTAGTTTGAGAAGAGGGTCCTAACTCAAGGGATTGATTAAGACTATTTTGTTAACCATCGTGGAAATAGAGAATCATTCATAAGAATAGGTGCAGTATACCAATTAGGGAAACACTAGAGGATTCGACAGACCTGATCTCATCTCTCTCCTTATCTTTTCCAAAACTATCTTTATTTTATGTTATTTAATTTTATGCAATCAAATCCAATCTACTACCTAGGGCAAACAAAATAATTTACACATCCTAGATAATAACTTTATTGTTGAATTGAGATTAACACAGTCCTCGTGGATACGAACTTATTTTACTACTTCGATAGTTTTTGGTACACTTGCCAAACCTCTATCAAGTTTTTGGCGCCGCTGCCGGGGACTGTTGAATCATTTCAACTTGGTAATTTCGTTATTATTTAGGATTTCTGTCATTTATATTTTTGTTTATATATAAAAAAATTGAATTTTTTTATTTTATGATTTGATCCATTCATGTTTATCTCATTGTACTTTGCTACTAATTAAAAAGTTTATCCAAGTTTTGCAGCGATGATAGACAGGTTACGTCTTTATGACATAGAAGAGATTGTTACGCTGCAGTATGAAAAATATTTGCTATCTTGGAAGATAAGACATTGCGACGATAAAATCTCAAGATTAAATACGAGATGTGATTTTTATGAGGCAAATCAACCAAGGTGTGTATACTTATTTCATTTCTACTTTTGTTGGTAATTTTCTCGCATAGAACAATTCCTTACAAGTTTGTTCAACTATTTCAAACCTTTTTCCAAGTTTGGTCAAATATTTCAAACCTATATCCAAGTTTGTTCAACTATTTCGGAACTTTGATGATTTTTGTTATTTCATTAATATGTTTCTTATTCAGATTGAGGACAAAGGAATACACATAGAGTGACACTTAAATATTATCGGTAGTGTAACTTGTGCCAGGGACACTTTTAGTATGTAAAGCTACTTTGGCCATATGTTGAGTAAGTTGGGAAAAGTGTTAGCAATTCATTTTCTCGCATAACAGTCTGATAAGGCCAGTAATCATAGCACAAACAACAAATTGTGGGAAAGGCCAGTATTATACTGTTATGTTTATATATGTAGTTTATGTTGAGTAGGATGGGATGTGTTTTGTATCAGACTGCTTATTATTTGAGGTAGGAACAAGTTTAGTTCACTTACACTAGATTAGACATTTTCTTTTGGATCAGTAGTGTAGGAATTAGAATTATCTTAAGTATGCAGGGTTTGGAAAAGAATTAGGTTTTCAAAAGAGTAAAACAATCTTCATTTGATCACCACCTTAAAGGTGAATGTCTCCAAAAAAAAATATTTATATTAAAAAATAGGTGCATTCATGTTACAAATTCCTCTTTTGTTTTGGATATCCAATACAAAGTGAGGAGCCGTCTATTTCAATATGCAGTGTGTGTCTCATGATGTGGATGCTGAGTTGAGTGAATTGGGTGAGGATCCTGATGTTGTTGAGGAGACACAGTTTGAGGATTTTGTGGCTAATGTTGTTGTAACTCTTGTTGGTCACCTGTCTGAGACATCTAGATTTAAAGAAACCACTTCAGTTCTTGAGGTATCATGCTTCTTTTATAAATTTGTTCAGGTTTATATCAATTTAACTAGGGAGTTGACAGATTTATTTGATGGAAAAGAAGTGAGTTATTATATATTTGATCATTTTAATTTCTATTTTTGTCTTGTTTAAAGGATATTCTGGATATCTTGTGCTAATTAGGTTTCCATCATCTTGCAATATCACTGTCAGTTAATTCTCTGTGTAGACCTTAATTGTTGCCAAATTCTTATATTTTGCAGCAAATCCTGACTATGGATCTTGTGTGTGAGGCTGTAAGTTTGGGGGATGATGGGAGTGTTATAAAAATTCCAGATGTGTCGAGAGCTACAGATGCCGTGAAAAATGGGGTTGTCAACAAAGCTAAGAGAAATTTACGCATGGCATTTGATACAGTTGTTCGTGACAAGTTCGTTACCACCAAGAAAACAAAGGTTCCCAAACCTGATGTGGATTGAGTTCACCTGGAGATTCAATCATTGTTCCATTTGATTTCATGTTGTTTAATAATCAGTTGTTTTGTTGTATAATAATTTGTAGAACCTATCTTCCGTTCCATTTCCTAAATTCTCCCTCTGGGTTTATGTGAGGTTGTTATGGCACTCATGTTATGTAGTTGTGGGCTCTTAGTATTAATGTCCTACCTATTTTATGAGAATCTATCTTATTATGAAGAATTAAATATTTATCGATTATTAGAGTCCCTGTTTGATTATTGGTGCATTCCATTTTATTCATATCCTTCTTGATAATTTGAGCCTATATCTAATATCCACTATTTTCTATTCTTTATGTGATAGTGAATAATAATGAATAACATGCGTTCATTTCATATAACTTTAATTAATCATCTACTAGATTGATGACCCGTGTGCCGCACGGGTCTTATTAGTCGAAATATAGTTGCTGATCTAAATATGAAATGAATACCGAAACAAAATAGTATGGAAATTTAATATCAATGTATTGTCGATTGATAGTAATGTATCGTCAATTAAAATGCAACACATAATCAAGTTCTACAATCTCCTAAATGTGGGTTTTTTATATTACACATTACGAAATATTTCCTCATAGACGAAGTTGGATGTTATTTTAGTATCTTCACCGTCTTCATTTGTGATTAATATCTTCAACCCTTCTCTAGAAGTAACTCTCAAAACAACAACATACAACTTGATAAAGTCGCGTTGATGAGGCAACTACTAAAAGACCAGATGGAAACGGTTCAAATACGCGCATTATGGAGGAAAATTTACTCCACCATTCGATATAATGTCTTTTTCTCTAATAGTTTCTTCAAATATTACTATTTGCCAGACCATACGGTGTTTCCGAAACAGCGGTGCCATTTGACTTATCTGCATCATTCTTGTTTCTTCCCGGTAATTGAAAAATGCATTATTACATTGGAATGTAAGGTAAATAACACATGCATCTCACGCAGATGCAAAGAGTGGAGTTTAACTCTTAATTACGGTAACATTCATAAGCACTACAAACTAATATATATCAAATTCTAAGTTGCGACATTAGCTCTTAATTACGGTAACATTCTTCCTGGTAATTGAAAAATGCATTATTCTTGCCGCAGAAATTCTAATTGATATTGTTACAAACAATAACAATCTGAAACGGTTACCTGATGAGTTTTCATTCATATATTTCGTCTTGCCAACACACTGAGATATTTCACAGAAATCATCAGTTACTATTTCTTCCGCTTAAACACTATCATTACTTATCACCTATCTGCCAGGTCCTAGGATTCTAAGGTCTTTGACAATTTGACTTCTACTATAAAACGTTGACTTGTCTGTCACTGTGAAAAATAAATAAACACTTAGTATTTGATTAAGAAACCTCAAAAAGAGTTGCACACGAATGCTTTATAGGAATAAAGAGAGTTACTCACAGTATGTAATATCTGTCAGTGGCCCACTTGACTTATAACTTGAATTCCCTTACTTTAGATTTTCCATCGTTTCTCTTGGTTTTCTTCTTGGGGAATTCATTCTTCATATCACGCCTATCCATGTTTTAGTTGCTTAGCATAATCAGCACATGTCAACCAACAGACACCATGAGTAAAATACAATAGCTAACTTATCAGTTTTAGCAGACCAAGCAATTAACTGAAGAAGAAAAGATGGAGGACCCTTAGTTTGGTAGAGAATTACAGTTCATTAATAGTAAGAGTTTTGTTAGAAAACAAACTTAATAATTACTATCAGGAAAGTTGGGAGAATAAATCTGAAGTCCACATTGAAATAAGAAAGGTCAGCTATTGTGTCTTATATGCTTTCATCATTAAAAGCAGATGCCAAAGAAATTAAATGCCAAAACTTTAGCTGATGAAAAATTACTATCACATATTTGAACGAAAAAAAATATTCTAAAACTTTAACAACTATTTTTTGACTTGAAAATGGATCTTGCAACTTCCTTTGACTGATGAAAAATTTGAAAAACGCAATAACAACGTATATTGGCTTCTGCTATGGGTTAGAATACTTTACTCAAAGCTGACATAAAGCATTTCATGCATAATGTAAATATAATTACATTGGAATATAATCTTTTTTTAGAAGACAATGACAACATAAGACATTCATCTCACGCAGATGCCATGAGTGGAGTTTAACGCTTAATTACGGTAACATTCATAAGAACTATAGACTGATATGTATCAAATTCTAAGTTGCGACATTAGCTCTTAATTACAGTAACATTGTTGTATTTGTCCAATTAATGCTTTGCCAATAGAAAAATAATAACAACTAAATATTCAAGGACAAATATAGATGCACAGCAATATGGATGCATTTCAAGCAGAATTTAAATATAATTACATTGGAATATAATGTTCTTTTAGAAGATAATAACAACATAACAATCTCTCGCAGATGCCAAGAGTGGAGTTTAACTCTTGATTACGATAACATTCATAAGCACTATAGACTGATATATATCAAATTTAAAGTTCAACATTAGCTCTTAATTACCGTGATATTGGACAGAAGCCAACATTGGATCGCATTGCACAATTCAAAATCGTTCCATACATACTAAATAATAATCAAACCGATGAATTGCATAATATACAGTAAAAACATTATTTTTACCTGATAATACACAAGTTTAAATCAGCCAAAAGATTCACCATTGACAATCGAAATTCATTAGTAACATTTATTTTTAAACTAAAATCACGGTAGATGAGATAGTTTAGATTTATATATTTACATCGAATGGTAATAGAGTTAAAAGAACTCAGTCACAGATGGATTGGCTAATTAGTTGGTTAACAGAATCGTAATATACGGTAATCATAGATTATAACTGAAGGTTGAGGTGTTATCCATAAAACATGGTTTCTTTGATGAATATAATCAGCCAAATTCAAATACAACCACATCAAAATAGATGAATAACAACCAAATAGCAAATTACTTCATTTGTTCTGGAAGGAAAGACATAAGGGCAACTAAATTGATATCAAAATTGGTTGTGATCAGTCATAATCACAGATACAAAATAATACAGAACAACAATAATAAACCATACATCACTGGCTAACAAAAAAAAGCACCAATAATATCCTGCCAAATTCACTTGTCAACTAGCTCACTCTTCACACGGACAATCTTCTTTTGCATTGTATGACATGTACTTCACTTGCAGCTTGTTGACTGCCTTGTCAAAATCTGTAACAAGGTTTTTCACCAATGGACCTATGAATGAAGGAATACAAAAATCAGTTAAGTGGACATCACAAAATGAAAAGTATGAGATAAATTCAAATACAGAGAACACGTTTACCGATCAGGCAGTGGTATGACAAAAGGGTTTCAATATTTCGCCTAGCCATGTTGAATGCAAAAGATGAAAAGAAGATGCAAGGATGTGGTTTGATCAAATACAGTCTGCAGGTATTTATAGAAAGAAATGTGAAAAGCAACCGGTGTATGCATTGGAAACGCTAAAAAAATATTAAAAGTTGAGGAAGTTCAATGTATTCTAAAAGTATGATAAGATGGAACCGTAATATTAAAAGCTGATGAATTTCAATGCATTCTAAAAGTCTGATATTATGGAACCGTCCAATTATTCACTAAAGAATGCATGCACTAAATGTTGCATGAAAATAGGAAGGGACATAACAGTGGCCAGGCTAATTGCTAATGTTGAAATACACAAAATAAGGAGTGAATGAGGGAGAATTTGAATTTGAATTAGCATATTTGATGGAGGGAAATATTATTAGGGCTAACATTTAGCAATTAATGATGGCTAATTAGAAGGAAAAAAGCTAGGTTTAATAATTGCTTAACCTAATAAGCTTTAAAAATAAGGGATTAGGTAATTGGTTGTATGTTCCAACACACTTGGGAAAAATTTGTTTATAACTAGACGAGATAATTGTTGATGGTATGAATCATGGTAAATAAAATTTGAAGATTTATGGTTAATCAGTCCTTATTATTGCTTTGTATAGGTTTTACCGTTCATTTAATTTATTGTTTATAATCCATGGACATTGTGAGCATTTTATAAGATTTTTGGACTGAAATGATCAGTTCCCAAATTCTGAGAATCCAAAGTTAAATCCTCCATGACTTTACTTAGAACTCTAGACAAAGAATCAAAAGAGTTTTGAGTATTTACGTTTCCAATTTTAAAATCAAGAAACAAAGTTATGTGTAAGATGTAATCGCAAAATGAGCACAACAACTACAATAGTTATGTATATATAGCACTCAAGATGGGTGTATAAGTTGCATTTAAGCCAATGAAATAAGAGTTCGGACCTGGCATCAAGACAGTTAATACTAACAAAATAAGTGAAATAAAATATAAAATACTAGTATATGACAAAATGTAAATAACATTAAGACGGGG
>Ga0315914_1002933_pt1 | contig 26121 bp, 13 predicted proteins | sample MpolenodulesMG_FD_203920 | JGI IMG/M metagenome (GOLD analysis project Ga0315914, IMG submission 203920) | Medicago polymorpha root nodule microbial communities from Los Angeles, California, United States - elongated nodules | ecosystem: Host-associated > Plants > Roots > Nodule | place: USA... | reverse complement strand
TATGAAGATAACATCTCAAGCACTGCTCATTTGGAGAATGGTATGGAGATAAATCAGATCTCTCTTGAGAGTCACCACCGCCAAGTAAAGCTTTAGAGAAACAAGCATAAAAGATTATTTGACTTTCTTCGTCTCATATACGATTGTCTTTATGAGGGGGAGACATAAATGTGCTCTGCACTCTTTTTCCCTTAACCATGGTTTTATCCCTTTGGGTTTTCCTAGTAAGGTTTTTAACGAGGCAGATTATCACACAAAAGGATGTTGTACTCTTTTTCCTTCACTCGATTTTTTTTCCATCGGGTTTTTCTCTAGTAAGGTTTTAATGAGGCATATCCTTGATGGACATCCAAGGGGGAGTGTTATGAATATTATAAGTGGATGTCCATATAACAATTAGGTTATTGGGTCATATTGTTTGCTTATTGAGCTATATTATGCTTGCCCACCAAGTCATTGTATTTCTCTATAAATAGAGCTCATATGTAACCTAATTGTAGACCACAAGAGAATAATAGAATCATCTCTCTTTTCTTTCTTTATCCTTCTCTACTTCTCTCTACTTTATTTATGTTCCTATTTCTTTAGTTTCATAACATTTTTTGTTTAAGTGATTAATTGCAATTTTGATTTTCTAAGTGTACCTTTTGTTTTACGTTTTTTTTAAAGGAGTTTTTGTTTTTTATGTCCGGAAAACTTTGCATATATTATTGTGCATTATTTCTACTAACTGAGATAAACTGATAGGGATAATTACTTATAAAACATAAGTTTAAAATGAAGAAATTTTGCTCTTAGAAAAGGAAGAAAAGTGATTTTGACCTCTTAATTTTACCTCTTTTTAATTTACCACTTTACTTATATTTTGACAAGATTGCATTAATGTGGTGTGGCATTTTTTTAATTGAACATAGTGGAAATGAATTGTATAAATATGAAAGGGTTAAAACTTAAATATATTTAAAGTCTCTATAAATATGTGATCTTTCAACAATGTGATCTTTCGACAATGGTCTCTTGCGAATATGTAATCTTTCAACCTTTTTTTCTTCAATATATATATGTTTTTGTTGTATTTATGAGTTATTTATGTTCTTAATACTTTTTTCATGTGAAACTTCAAAATTAAACTTTTGATTTAGAAAGTGTTAAAGACATTAATTTTTAACCCATTGTCGGATCTTAATACTAGTGCATCGATCAACATAGCAAGGTATTAGAAGTTAATAGGTACAATAGATCTTCCATAACTTAATACTAGTCCTTGTCGTGGTCTCGATGTGAACTGTATCGTTTTCCAGTCTCAACCATTTTGCACAATTCTTGAGATCAAAATAAAAATACTCAGACACATACATATACAGTGAAAGATATATTTGTCTGTCTCTAATAAACTTATTAAAGCTATAATTTCACTTTGTGAGAGTGTTTGGGAGAACTTATGAAAATAGTTTAGGTTGTCGTTCATAAGCCGTTTTCAACTTATTTTAATAAGTTCTCAAAGATAGCTTATGAAAACAACATAAGAGTGAATGCATATGCAGAAAAATGTGAGTATATGATGAACATGATTTTGAATAAACCTGATGATGATGGTAACAAAGAACAATAGCCCCGATTAAAACCCTAATCAGGTTCTCTGTCTTTTTTCCTTGTTGGAAAATTTCTCGTCCGTCTTTCCTTTGGGCCTGTTTGGCTTGGCTTATTTTTGTAGCTTATGAAAAAAACCTTATCCAAATAAATAAACTTTTGTTAATTCATAAGTTCTCGCTAACAAATATTGTATCTTCATAATCTATTTTGTCATAAACTACATTGACAAGCTTATGAATATTATGTAAAATCTTACTTATTTGCATAAGCTGTTTTGCATAAACTAAAAAAATTGTCAATCCAAACGGGACCTTTGTACTCTTTTCTTGCTTTTTTCTCTTCTTTTCAATTAAAATTAAAATTGTTTTTTTTTTGGTAATTGAGGGGTGAGTAAATCAAAGATTAATTGTAATTTTGTCTCTTTCAAGTTTTATATTTGTGCAATTTTGAATTTTAAAGCGTTGACCCCTCAATTTTACCTTTTTATTTATTTATTTGTCATCCCGCACGACCAAATTGAATTGGTCTGATTCTCTTTTACGCGTGGTATTTTTTAATTGGGTTTTTTTTACCAACATTTTTTAATTGGGTTGACAAGAGTGGAAATTGATTATATGAACTAACATTCGCTGCGTTTTCTATTCTTTTTATTGTGCCAATACATATAAATCATGAACAAGAGTAGTGCTAGCAACACTCTCTTTTTAATGCTCTCTCAAACACTCGCTTTTTTATTGGCTTAAATCACGGTGGATCTCATATTTTGGAAATTGGTTCCACTTAAAGGTGTGTGTCATACATTGGTTTCATTAGCATACCCTTCTAATAGTGATTATGATGCATCTATAGCTACATTTGCAAATAATATGAGATTTATCGTACTTATTAACTTACGATGTCTCTTTCATTTAAAAGATATTATAACATTAAGTTTCGACAATAGTCCATGATAGTAAACTTATCCTCATATCTCGCAACTAACATCTATAAATGAATCTATTTCATGTCCCTTAGATAAAAAAAAGTATATGCCTATCACCTTCTAAATCAAATAATCAATTTTAGAGTTTAACATCGGAAAATCATTAAGTGCACGAATAAACTCATTGATATAACGAAACAAAATTTATATGTAACCAGTCAAATCGAGTAATTGCATTAGAATCATAACAAACTACACTTACATCATCATAACGAGAAACTTAGCTTCACGTAGTCAAGGTAACTTCCAACAAGATAAGTAGAAAAGACGAAGTTTGCATATATGGCTTAAATCCACCAATATATGCATCCACCTTGAAGCTCATAGCTCAACCTCGTTCTCATGTGTTTTCTTTTCTCAATAATATGTTTGGATGTGATTTTGGTGCGTTCTTTAGTGTTGGATTTTTGCAAGCTCAGTACCGAGTCACTATACCGCCTTATGATTCACTTAGCAAATTGTTCTATGCAAAAGTTCTCAAAATCTCGAACTTGGTCACTCACGATTGGCTTCTGGATCGCTTTATGAGTTTGTCATGTTTCTCTCTTCAAACTCTTTGACTTTCTCATTTTCAGCTAGGCAAAATCATGTATGTTTCAACTTCTTGGTGGGTGTTTGGATTAGCTTTTGAAGGCTCATTTCCACTTGCCGGTGCATTTTAAACATGAAAATTGTGAAGCAGAAATTTCTAGCTTTTAGAAAAATGCATTTCTAAAAGCCTTCCACCGCAGTCCCAAACAATCACCTAATCTTTTAAGTCCAAGCATCCATTGATTCACATACTTGAAACCTAACTATTTGGGAGAGAGGGTTCCATTGAATTACATGCAAAAATAATTTGGAGGGCATGGCATATACATGCTTATATATATAAGCGTGTTTCAAATTATATAATTTAAAACACTTTTATAATTCAAAATGGATTAAATTGAAAAAAAGGGCGCTTGAGAAGCTTGGAGCTTAGAAAAAAATCTCGTTAATTTATAAAAATTGCTGTTTACACTCTTGTGAAGGCTAAAAAACACCATAAAATAACGAATTTAATCCCATTTTTCTTCGACGGTTAACTACCGCCGATTAAAAAATCTATCGACAGTTAACTGCCGATGACGTTATCTTGGTATTTTAAGGACAATAGAAAAAGTCGGATAAAATTAAACCCTACTCTAGGTTTAACATATCATAAATTTTTGCTTTTTATTTGTGTTAACCCTTCTCCAATTCCTTGCACAACCATCTCCTCAAACCTCCTTCTTCTGGAGCAAATCGCCATTCCCTACCTCCTTCTTCATTCTTATTCTCTATAACAAACGGTCCGACCGGATCCAAGCTGCACCGGTTCGAACCGTTTTTTTTCCTTCAACCCGTGACAAACGTGGGAGGCTTTGTTGTTTCTTCTTCTTATTAATTACCATACGTTTTTGTTTTTGTTTTGAGTCATTGAAGTCTTGTTTTTTGTCGTGTTTCTGTCTCGAGACCGTGAAAGAGAAAACGAAGAGTACGAGAATGAGTGAAACAAAGCAAGAAGATGATGTAGTCATGTCCTCAGTTCATTCCACTGTCTTCAAAGAATCTGAAAACCTCGCAGGAAAGTGTCTCCAAATCGAGGGTTATGATTTCAACCGCGGCGTCGATTATCAACAGCTTCTCAAATCAATGCTCACAACTGGTTTTCAAGCTTCTAACTTTGGTGATGCCGTTAAAGTCGTTAATCAAATGGTAATTTTTCTAAATTTTATACTAACCCATCTCTTTGTTTTTATATAGTTTTGACTTTTTGCTTATAAAGTTTTTGTCTTTGTGTAATTTTGGAACATGGGTTGAAGCTTGATTGGAGGTTGGTTGATGAACCAATTGATGAGGATTGTGATGAAGATAAGAAGGATTTGGAGTATAGGAAATCTGTTACATGTAAAGTGTTTTTGGGTTTCACTTCTAATCTTATATCTTCTGGTGTTAGAGATGTTGTTCGTTACCTTTGTCAGCATCACATGGTGAGTGTGTTTTTTTGGTTTAATTTGTCATTAACTCATTCTCATTATGTATTTGCTAATCTAAATCGCCATAGACAAAAGTTTTACACTAAGCTGATTGCTCTTGAATTCATTGGATTGTTTGGGGGGTTGGGTAACTCAACTAGTTTGAGCTAAGGTCCCAAGTTTAAAAATCTGGGTGAAGGAGAAAATACTAATCTAAATTACTACCATTGACCTTCAAAAAAAAAAAAAAAGACGAAATATAGGATGGTGTGGAGCAAAAACTGTTGGTAGCTTTCTTCAGATTAGGTCTTTAGTGTTGAATTCAATATTTTATATATGAGGTACTGATGGGTGCGGATGTGTGTCCTATCTTTAGCATTTAAACTGCTTTCACTGTGAACTATTGTTGCAGTAGGCGTATATCAGTGGTGCGGGTGTTTTAGCCTCATAATTATATGGAATTTGCTACTGCAGATATCTTTGCCTTGTTTTGATTGCATAGGGGCTTTTGTGTTTTATATAGGTCTATTGGCTGGTGTTAGTTAAAATCTGTGATATTGAAGGCAAACAAGTCTTTATGTCATATAGGCTTTTATTTTGGTTGGCTGCACTTGATGAAATCTTGTTGAATATTGTAATTTTTCTCATATATGCCTTATGCTTTGGGTTACAATTATTATATGAATGTATCTTTTCCTTTTAAAAAAAATAGAAAAATCTAAAATGTTGTAGTGTCACCACCAACTAAGAACATGGAAGCCGGGGAAGCTTTGGGTTAATTTTGGAATATGTGAGTGCTGTTAGATAATCTCAAATGGGGTGTACATGTTCAAACTTTGATGTTGAACTTTAAATTTATAGAATATCAAGTCAGGGTGTACATGTTCAAACTTTGATGTTGAACTTTAAATTTATAGAATATCAAGTCAGGGGGTTAGTTATGTAGTGAAAATGGCCGCCTTAATGTGCAAAGAGTTGAAATTTCCGATTTTCGCTCTCTGTATTCGTGCTGTATTTCACTGTGTTTGCTCAGTTTTTCACCATGGCTTGGCTGATTTCATCTAGTTTTTCACCATGCTTAATCACCAAGCGACTCGACACTGTCACTAAGCTAATTTCCTTGAATTTCTTATATGTTGCTCGTCACTTAGGGAAGAACAAGATTTGCTAAACAAATTCAGTTTCTTCTTTCCCACTGATTTTCATAGTGATGTAATTATAAAATTTTCTAGTTTGAATCAACTCTGCGTGCGTGTGTAGATATATGATAAACAAGATTATGCATCACTATGAGCTAGTATATACATGTATAAAGGTATATGGGTGATGATTCCTTCCTACCTTAGGCGTTACACCAAGTATAGTATATTAGGCCGAGCATGAAAAGATTGTAATGTGAGATTGCCTATTGCAATTTCCTTTTACTACATGTATTTGAAGATCCTGGTGGTTTTGATGAAACTGTGATATAGCTTATATTATTTTATTTATTTATTTATTTTTTAATTTTTTTTTGTGATATAGCTTATATTTATTGAATTGAAAACTCGCTAAACCAAGTGTTTTTTTTTTTTTAATTTTGTGAATGACATGGTAGTCTTGTTATTATTTTTGTTGCATCTGTTCTACAGGTTCATGTAGTTGTTACAACTACAGGTGGTATTGAAGAAGATCTTATAAAGTGCCTTGCACCAACATATAAAGGAGAGTTCTCTTTGCCTGGAGCTTATCTTCGCTCAAAAGGATTGAATCGAATCGGTAATTTATTGGTCCCTAATGACAATTATTGCAAATTTGAGGACTGGATTATTCCTATTTTTGATCAAATGTTGAAGGAGCAAAAGGAAGAGGTATTTTATTTTTTACTTTTCCTTCATTTCAAAAATTATTATATTGTTCAGTTTTTGTGAAGGTAATGAAAACCGGATGGTTTGACTGGGAACCAGACCTATGTCTGGTCTGGAAGACTCCGAGTACCAGTGGTTTGAGGGTTGGACCTTTTTTTCTAAAAAAAAAATGTAAAAATCTGCTCTAAATTTTAAAACTTTTCCTTTTATTACCACCTTGAAAATCTTAATTTATAGTAGAAAGTCTTCAACTAGTTATCTCCTTTAAGCAATGTGGAACTTCATGAAGTATTTTGTTCACCATAAAAGTCTTGATTTATTGTAGATTGTAGAAAGTCTAGTTCTCTCTTTTAAACAATGTTGGACTTTAAAAAGTAGATAGTACACTTGTAGGAAAGGAATTACCAGCAGAGAAAGGTTGAGTAAAATTACAAACAAATGACTTATAGTTGCTGCTTCGGTGACTGTGGTCGAAAGTGTAGTATCCACATAATAATAGTTGGGCTGGTGATACATTTAGACACTAAGGTGTGGTTGGAAGTGAAGAGATATATGGCTATCTGGCAGGAAATAGCTTCTACAGGTTGGTTGCTGTCCCCGATTTAGTTGTTTATATATTGGCATGGAAACAATGGTGGAGAGGTATATAAGGTTTTCGTTGTGGGGAAGTAGTTTGTGGACTAGCGGTAGATTTGGTCTTGGCATTTCGACTGCAGCAGGCGAGAATATAACACAGTAACATAATCTTAATAAGCATGTTTTGAGTGGTAATAGTAGAAACTAAAATTGAATCCAACGACACCATGGTACTGAGGAGAGATCAAACTAGTGCTGTACTTGTATGGTGTTGTATGGTGTGTGGCAGTGGGGATTATCATCTGAAAAATGATGATGCAGACTAGCGGTATTTGTATAGTGTGACTGGCATTTGTTCTGATATAAGTAGTGCATTTTGTTAAGGAATAGTGTTCACTTGCTATATTTTAGTAGGGAGCTAATAGTGTTTTATGCATTATGTTCTTGTTGAGGTATGGTTTCTAATAATTGGTTTTGATCCTGATTGTTCTGGTGATGGCAACCGGTTCAACTGAACCATGTTATTGTATTGCCTTGGTATATTTTCGTTTTGTTATGGACTTGACTTCATTCGACTCTATGTGCATCCAGATTTCAATAATAAATTTTGTTTTTCCCTTTAAAAAGAAATGAACAATAGAATACATATTGAATTATTAAAAATAATCCTCTTTTTTTCCCTTTCATTAGAATTAGAAATTAAAAGTTATAATTTTGGGTTTTAATATTATAAGTTATAAATAATATACTTTTAGTTTAATATTTGTATTTTGTTTGGTATAAGATATTGAAAATTAATAAAAAAATATATTGTTTAATTACTATGGGTCCAACACTGAGCAGACCATTAAACCTTGAATCAGCTTCAATGTTCGGTCCGATTTTAATTACCTTGTTTTTTTGTTGATGCCTGGAGTCACATTTAGTGGTCATGCTAATTATATTTGAATACATCTATTCTGCTGGAAAAATAACCTCTTATGAAGGAGGTTCTGCTAATTATATTTTCACTAAACTTTTTTCCCCGTCACTTCTTCATCTTCTTTATTTGGCAGAAAGTGCTGTGGACACCGTCTAAGTTAATAGCTCGATTGGGAAAAGAGATCAACAATGAAAACTCCTACCTTTACTGGGCATATAAGGCAAGAATGATATCAAGTTTAGATTTTCAGCAAAATATATTGTTCTCTACTTCATTTCTGATTCAAATCTTTACACTAGTTTCTTTTTCCGATAGTTATGCTGTTAATTTTCTAGATATCTTGCATTGTGTTACATACAGAATGCAACATGGTTATTTGTATCGATTTTCTTATTTACTTAATAACTTGAGTATCAGAAAATTGCCCATAATATAATACCATTGATACTTTTTTGGTGTTTTGCAGAACAATATTCCAGTTTATTGTCCAGGATTAACCGACGGCTCATTGGGTGACATGCTGTACTTCCATTCCTTCCACAACCCTGGTCTGATTGTGGACATAGTGCAAGGTTTTTACCCCATTCCTTTTGACTCTACTGCATGGATGATTTTGAAACAATTGGAATCATAACTAAAATAATTGGCAATGCAACAGATATAAGGGCCATGAATGGTGAAGCTGTACATGCAAATCCTAGCAAGACGGGCATGATTATTTTAGGAGGTGGCCTTCCAAAACATCACATTTGCAACGCCAATATGATGCGCAATGGTGCAGACTATGCAGTTTTTATTAATACTGCACAAGAATTTGATGGAAGTGATTCTGGAGCTCGTCCAGATGAGGCTGTTTCATGGGGGAAAATACGAGGATCTGCTAAAACTGTTAAGGTACGTCCTATATACTTTCGCTACTTGTTTTCTTTACAGAATACTCTAAACTTTTGCTGTATTTTATCCCTTAAAACTATGTCTCTTTATTTCACTAAACCAGGTACATTGTGATGCAACGATAGCATTCCCTCTGCTGGTTGCTGAAACATTTGCCTCAAGAACGAAACCCCTTAATTGATAAAGGTCCACTGTCAAAAGTAAAAGGTGTGGCTGGGAAGTGTTTTACTGCAGCTCGACAGTGAGTGCCAAATGTTTTGGTATGGAACTTAAAGACCAAGGTCGGCTGTATGTCATACTTGAGGTCAAAGTTCATTTGCAATGCAGTGTGTTTGAGGATCTTGATGGACCAGTTTGCCATTGACATTTAATTTGACTGTCTTGTTATTCACAAGGTCCACATAACAAGCATTTTTTTTACCTTTTAGAAGCAATATATTAGTCCTGAAGGAATTGAGAGTCATGAATTGTGGATGTTAATTATGCAATGCTAACTATATTTTTTGGAACTGTGGTTTCTCTTAGTTTTGAGGTGTTGAAAATTGTAATCTCTAGAGCAAATTAGACTAGAAAGTTTATCAACTATTACTCTGATCAGTTATGGTATCTTCAATATTTTCCAACATGGCTGTGTATTTCACATGGGAGAAAAATAATTGATTTTTACCAGCCAATGAATTTGACAGTTAAAAAGGTATAAACAATACCGAATAAGAGAAACACTAGCTTGTAAAATGCTGGCATTGACAAAGTTGAGCTATTAAAATTTGAGCGACTTTTCCAACAATGAACTTTGCCCTCCCAACGATACACTTTTGATACTCATTGTCAAGTTCGTGTTCATAATGATGTGGCCAACATATCAAACCATCTAGAGACTAGAAAGTGTATCAAACTTGTTGATTGTCCTGCTCTTGATAATAAAGAAGTTGAAACAGGTGTGACCTCAATAGGGAAAACCGGACTTCGTAATTTTAAGGGATACAAAACGATTGTAAAATGGTTATGTGGTCATAAATTTCTCATTTCCTATTGTTTTTAAAGCTTCAAATATCACTTTATCACAATCTTCAAATAACTATTTAATCCTTCAAGATAAGAGATTTTTTGGTACCATGTTATTATTACGAAGTTTCCACTATTGTGACACCGTTCGAAAATCTGATGGCGAACAAGGTGGATTCTCCTATTCTAATTGAATTTTCACCACACTTAGATATCAAACTTTCGACCACTTGCTTGAGGGCGAAGCCCATTCCAATCTACTGTTGGCAGATACGATTTTTGTTAAGTGATTTAAATTAAGACTTTTAAGTTTTACTTTTGTTTGTATGCATCAAATTCAAAAAATATTTTATTAGCAACCTCTCAGCAAATCAGAACAAAAAAAATTAAATAAAGATTGGAAAAGTATTATATTCATACAAGCCTTACGAAAAAATGTCCATGTAGTAATTGTAAATCATGATTAGGATTCAAATCTTTTTACCAAGAGAAAGAGAGTTGCTTAGGAGAAATATGATATTTTACTCTTATAATATCATAATTTTATATGAACAAATGAACATCAACACATGAGTAAAGTCAATTTAATTTGAGATTAGTCGGCTCACATTACGCCTTCATCAAATCATTTTAAAATAATTTTCACCGTTGATTTGAGATGAGACGACCAGAATCAATTAATGCATGAGTGAAATCAAAATACTTGACAATCCAATTTCTGAGCAATTTTGATGTTTAAGACTATGCTATGCAATTGCAATTTGATTTCCTCATAGTATAACATTGCAAGTTCACAACCCAAATCTAGCTAATTATGATCTCATTTCATAAAAGTTTGTAAGAAACAACTTCATTATGAGGTACAAGAAGCTGATAATATTAACTCCAACAACCCCTACATCTCATGTCTAGTGACATGCACTTCATTTTTTAACCTTAGCTTAATGCATGTTTAGATTTGCGACGAATTTAGCAAAATCACGCGATTTTGTTGAAACTCCACATTAAGATTACAACGGCACACCGCGATTCTACCAAAATCGCCACAATCCAAAACGTACACTAGAATACATCATAGCAGCACACATATGCTAAGAAATAAGGTCATGCAGAGAAGGTTGGTAGGAAATAAGAAAGAAAAGCAACAAAAGAACAAAGGCAACACCCCAAGGAGAACCACCAGCTCTATGGATAGCACCTGGTTCAGATCCTGGCATTGGAAAGTTTAACTGGCTACCAGTGGAGAGCCAATGAACAATGATGATTAATAGCAGTGGAGAAATTACCAGCAAACGTTGCAGCAACTCGGATGCAGTAGCCATTATTGCATCATAGATTATGTAACAAAAAATTCCACAAATGAGGGTAATGGCTACCATCACAAGCCAGTTTTCTGAGAAGCTGAAACCTGAAGATGATGACCATTTTGAAGAAGCCATGAGATTGGAAAGAGTGAATGATTGTAAAGTGGCTCAGAAACTAAAGCATAGTAGGGAGTGGACTCACTATGGGGAAATTACTTGCTTATGTACAATATAGGTAGCTGTCAATTTTGTATTTTATTTGAGTACATTTCATGGATTTGTGGATCATATGGTTTATGACATCAACAGATACAATACAATTATGTGTTTTCTTTTTACTTTTTTGGGGGGTTGGGTGGATTCTTGGATAATGGGGCAAATCATATCTCACATCTTCATACGTGTGTTACAAAACCTGACCTTATGTGGTCCAAGATTCTTTTTTATGTTTAATGTATATATTATTGAGGGTATCCAAGTTTATGTTATAACATAATATACCTAAAAGACAGTATGTTATAACATGCTAGTACTTTTTATAAGTGTTTGAAATGTTGATAAACAATTTTTAGTTCATTCATGAACTCACCAAATACATAAAATTAACAGTCTATGTATTTATATAGATGCGTTTTCCCATGTGAATGCATGTGATTATGAATAAAATTACCCTGGTGAATATGGACCACAAGACCATTGAAAACCATGCAAACAAATTAGACGTTTAATCATGAGTTTAGGGTGCATTTGAATGAGTATTGATAATGTTTTCATGATTACTTTATTGCTTTGTTAAAATATCCTATCTTATTTTTTAGTTTAAGGTTGCTGCATGTCCAATGCTTGATTCAAACCCAAAATCTTGGTTAAGATAGAAGAGACATGTGTCATTTTATCTAAGTGTTCTTGGGTAGTTAAAGCATCCAATCTAATTGTTGTAAGAAGATATAAGTGCAAATTAGAAGGTGCTTTTTGTGTGCTTTGATTGAAGTAAAACTGAAAGAGTATACTTTTTTTGTGAAGTTTGAGTTTCCAAGTTCATTAAGTTGTAATTCTTGCGAGTAATTGCACAATGTCGTATAATATATAGCTTGTATTTTGTTATCAATATATTATATAGCAGGTAGAACAAGCTCATGGTTCACGAGTACAACTCTTGTGACTTTTTAATTTACTTTAGAGATTTTTAACTTCAACGTAAAAGATAAAATAAAATTATTATACAAGAACCAAGAGTGTAGAGCTATTCATAAAAAATTACAAAGAAACCAAGTTCTGTATGTATGTCTTTGTCCACATTAGATTGGAAAAAGTCTTGTTTGGAATAAAAGTAACTTTGGCATTAGATTGGAAAAAAATTTCACATGAAACTTTCATTTAGATTTGAAATATCCAAATATAAATCACTTCACTTTAAACTCGATTTCATTCAAATCAATTTTATAAAATTAATTCGTTTAAATGTTTGAGGTCTAACCCAAGATTCAAGAAGAAGAATCCATACACAATTTTATCAGTGTCACATTCAGTTTATTTATACTTTCACTACTTGATTTCTCAATCTATTTTCTATATACTCATTTTTAGTTGACATTTTCTTTCATCATATCATATTTTCTTGATTCAAGTTCAATCTTTTTCTTCACTTCAGCATCACAAATCACAGGTTCTGTCTCCCCTTCATATTACGTTTGTGTTAATTTCATTCATTGTCTTGCCAGGTTTTGTTCCAAACATGACACTGACACGTAGCTTACTTGTCAGACACGACACATACATTTACGTTCCATTTTCTCAAATTATTACCGATGTCAATGTGTCATGTTTGCGTCAATAACACATAAATTATGAGTTCACTAATTTTGTTCCTCCAATGTTAGCTGTACTGTTTTCCGTTCTCCTTCAGAAGTATATAAATATGATCTGGTAGTACTGTATCATAGATGTTGCTCAGCATTTTTGAATTTGGAATTGATTTGGTTTAAATTCAAGTTTCTGAATAATTGTACATGTTAATCTCACTTTCAGAAGATCCTGTGGACATAACATAATAAAGTAACTTAACTACTAAGAAGATCATGAATATAACAAATGTGAACGAATATGAAGCAATTGCAACGGAAAAGTTGTCAAAGATGGTTTATGACTACTATGCATCAGGGGCATTCGATCAGTGGACATTGAAAGAGAACCTAAATGCGTTCTCAAGAATTCTGTAATCTACTAACTTCTTCTATTTGATTTTCATCTTACCTTTAATTTAACCTTGTATGTTCTGCTGAAGCCCTTGTTTCAATATATCTATGTTTACTGAAAACAGGTTCAGGCCGCGGATTCTTATGGATGTAAGCAAGATAGATTTGACAACAACTGTATTAGGCTTCAAAATATCAATGCCTATCATGATTGCTCCTACAGCCTTCCAAAAAATGGCACATCCTGGAGGTATGTCATTGAACTCACCGGTTTATGTTATATTAAGATATTGCCATTGCATCTACGTAGTATTTTGCTATTGATGCATTCTTAATATAGAAGCCTTTGATTCTTTATGTGTTTGACATTGAAGTTTATTTCTTTACTATGATGTAGAAATATAGTTCTAAATTAAAATAAATCATGCAACTTTTGTGCAGGAGAATATGCCACTGCTAGAGCAGCATCAGCAGCTGGCACCATCATGGTTTGATTTCCATCATATTTATTTTTTACTCTAGTTTAATTCCAAAGCAAGAAGAATATTGCTTCCTTGTAGTTTTTAATATATCTTACTTTTTGGCAGATGTAAGTTTAGAATTCAAGTGTTATTTAGAATTATATGTAAAATTGGAATCATTAAAAAGGTTATCGAATTAGATGGTTTGTCAATGGACATGATTTATCATGAATCTCACTTAGTGCATAAAAGATTTTGTTATTGTTGTATTCTAACATTGAGGAGGTTGCTTCAACAGAACCTGGCATTCGTTTCCTCCAACTCTATGCGGGTATATTGCCTTCAATTACTCTTTTCATGATTTTATTTTCTATGATATGTCATTTATCAATAGGGTCCCTTATATTCATCATTGATCAACTGATCAAGTTATCAATAATGAATACAAGTGACTCAATTTATACTTGAGTTTATTTGGAAGAAAATGAAGAAGATAAGGCTTTTTATTATAATAATAGTTTGACAAAACATTTCTTTTCCTTCCAATAAGTGACTTAAGCTTTTATGCAATAAATTCCTCTTCGCGAGTTCTTTTAATAACAAAATATTATTTTCCTTGCGAAAATTACACAAGTACTAATTTAATCATATAAATTTTCAATTATTAGTGTTATAACCTAATTTATTGCTGATATATTTTCTACTCTTAGGTGTTCAAAGACAGAAATGTGGTTATTCAACTTGTTAGAAGAGCTGAAAATGCTGGCTTTAAGGCAATTGTACTCACCGCAGACTCTCCAGTTATTGGTCGTAGGGAGGCTTCCATAAAAGACAGGTTGACAATCATTTTGAAATTTCACTTGAAATGATAAGTCTTCTATCTAAAAATATAGTAGTAACATACTCGTGCATGCGCACAAGTCGCACATAGTTGGTTACCATATATAGCGAGACGAAATAGAATTAAAAATACCTAAAATTTTGTCACAATCTTTATAAAGGTATAATTGAAATTATTGTTAAAAATATATTTTATTGGATTTGTTTGATGACATTTTGTGTAGATTTACATTGTTACCATACTTGAGATTGAAGAATTTTGAAGGCATGAATCTTGAAAAGTTGGACAAGGTGTGTGATCAGTATGAAAATTTTAAAGCAGACCTTTACGCACATGCTAACATTGTCTTTCTATTATCACCATCTTAATGTTTTACCATTTGTTATTTACTATTTGTGAAAGTGGATATAACCTTGCAGACTAAATTCTCTGATCACACCTCTATTCTTAATGGACCATATGACCAATCACTCAGCTGGAAGGTGATATAATATATATTGATCTTTGACATATATGATTTCCTAATCTAAGACATTGAATGTGGAAGTCATAGTATATAGTAGACATGGCAAACCTTGTAACAGGATGTAAAGTGGCTTCGAACAATCACCTCATTGCCAATTTTAGTGAAGGGTGTACTTATTGCCGAAGACAGTAAGCTTATCAAACTGATACATTAGAGTTTGGAAATTTTGATGTGCTAATACTATCCATGCAAAAAAATTACACCATCAATCAATCGTATCTTTGACTTTCAAGATAGTTATAACTAAAGTCAAACAAATTTAATGATCCTACGATTATAACTGAATTATAACTGAATGAAAGTGTAAAAACAATTTAATTGATAATGCGTACCAATTAAATCCTATATTTTTATGGTATGCTTCCTTATCCATTTTATCTTTAAATAAATTGTTTTTATCAATCTTGAATTTCAATCCACAATCCATTTTATGTAGCAAGGCTAGCTATACAAGTTGGAGCTGCTGGAATCATTGTTTGCAATCAGAGGCGCTCACCAACTTTGCAACTATTATGGCTTTGCAAGAGGTCTGATTTAGGTCTCTACTGCTATCGTTCTCGGTTTAATTTTAGCTAAATTTGTATGATGCATTAAAACTTCAAGTTCCTATTATATGGATGGTGGAGTCCGCCATGGGACAGATATTTTTAAAGCATTGTCCGTTGGAGCATCCGGTAAGGATCCAATAATTGCACACAATAATCAAAATCGGTTATTGATTTGAGATCAGACAGCTTAGAATACTCATTTACTAAAACAAATCTAAACAATCACTACCGTTAATTTATGTCGGACAATCAAAACCCGTTATTGTGTCAAATAGTTACCATAGAGAATTTGCTTCCAAATTAGATTAACATCATGAAAATCTAATTAGTTATGTGAATACATCAGTATATTTATATATTTACTTTTCATCTTGTAACTTGTTAGATTGGAAGACCTGGTGTTCTCGTTGGCTGCTGATGGTGAAACTGGTGTAAGAAAAGTACATGACATGCTTCATAATGAGTTTGAACTTACTATGGCACTTTGTGGTTGTCGTTCAGTCAAGGAGATAACTCGTGACAAAGTGGGACCGTCCAAGAATTGTTCCTAGGTTATGAGATATCACTCTATAGTGGTGGAGCACGAGGAGGGGTACTCATCAAGAAACTAATATACTTGAGTAAAAAAAATAAAATAACATAGCAATTTAATTTTAATTATAATAACACATTCTTGTATTATATATATCATGTTATAAAATGTGTTGTTACATAAGCCATGAATGCCATCCATTAGCAACTGCATCTTTATTCGTAGTGCGTTTTTTTTTTTTTTTTTTGTGATATAAATGTAGTGTAGATTATTATAGAAGTTTCAAACCAGACTCACCTCACCTGTCTCATTTTATTTGCTCTATTTGAAATACTAACTTGGTCTCTAAACACAAGACATTTGAGTTTTTTCTGATTCTTTTTATGATATTTTTTAATTTTTAACTGCATTAATTATTTCTTTACTACTATCTCGAATTAATTTACATCTCTGTGGCTTCGCATAATTTTGGCGACAAAATCAGCGAATTCATGGAGAACTGCTTCGTGTTGTTCTCTTTATTTAAACATGAACAAGAATTACTTGGAAAGATCAAGCTTAATCCCTAGCAGAAATAGTTGAAACCTAAGTTTAACTCGTCTACATTTACAATTTATGGTCAGTCCTAACTCCTATTCTAATAGCTAACCGTCAATGGTTGTGTGTGCATCTGCTTGCAATCAATAATTCAATGAATATAGGAAGTATGTAGCAAGATGATTGATTCATAAGCCATAGCTTATTCTCTGCACCAATATCTTACATTTTGCATATCAATTTTGCACCTCCAACCAACTACAACCAGGAACTTTCTTCAACCCTTTCCGCTTCATCGCTAACCTCAAGTCATTAGCATCCTTCCAAGAAGAACGGTCCGAAAAAATATTTGCAGCTAGCACATAGTTTGCCCCCAATTCAGACTCTAATTTAGACATTAGATCATCATCTAAATTAGGAACCCACCCATGATTTCTACAAGCACCCAAAAAACTCCTCACTATGACAGCATTAGGCTCTACCGGCATATTCTTGATGATATCATAAGCTTCTTGAATCAAGCCAGCTCTTCCTAACAAGTCAACCATGCATCCATAATGCTCAACAGTTGGTTTTATGTTATACAATCTCACCATCTTATCAAAATACATTTTCCCCTCGCAAACAAGTCCCATGTGGCTGCAGGCGGATAGAATTGCCGAAAACGATAAACTATCAGGTTTCAAACCCATATCCTCCATCCGGTTGAACAGAGAAATAGCATCGTTTTCGCGGCTATGATTTGCAAGAGCAGATATCATGATAGTGCATGACTGCAAATTCTTTTCAGGCATCAAATCAAAAACCAAAAGTGCTTTATCAATCTGCCCACATTTTGCATACATCTCAAACAAAGCAGTACCCAACTCAACACCCATTTCAATATGATTCCTTATAATATATGAATGAACGGACACACCAGCACATAAATTGATCATTTTAGTACAAGCCGAAAGCAAACTAACCAAAGTCACATAATTCGGCTTTTCATCAGCCACCCTCATCTCCTGAAACACATTAAACGCCTCTAAAGGAGTCTTGGAACAAACATACGCACCAATCATCGAGGTCCACGAAACAACATCTCTATCAGACATTTCATCAAACACCTTACGTGCAAACCCAATTTCCCCACAATCAGAGTAAAACCTCAAAAGGGCATTACCAATATAACAATCCGAACGAAAACCCGTCTTAATCGTCAAAGAATGAATCATCCCACCATGAGAAATCGACGAAAAGCGAGCACACGCCTTGATAACAAAAGGGTATGTAAAATTGTTTGGTGAAAAATGGGAATTTTGAAGTTGGCGAAAGAGGTAAAGGGATTGAAATGGAGTTGGGGTGTTAGAGAAAGCTCTGATGATGGTGTTCCAAGCGAAGAGTGGAGGAATGATGGGTAAGGAATGGAAGAAGGAATTGGTGTAAGAGAGGGAAATGGAGGAAGCTGGTAAGATGAAATGGGAGATGATGTTAGGGTTGTGATCAAGGGAGGATTTGATGAACAGAGAGTGGAGTTGGAGAAGATGACACAATTTTGTTGATTTCTTAATTAGGTTTAGGGTTCTTAGCACAATTGCTTCATCACAAAACTTTGTTTTTGATTCCATTATTCATTATTACGAAGTTCTTTGGTTTTTTGTTGAATAAAAAGTTTAAATGAGTTTGATTTTTTTTTTTTGTCCAGGTAATTTAGTGGCTAGAATTCACCTTAAGGGGTGTTCAGGATTCGAACTCCGACCCCATAATGCATTGCCCTATCAACTGACAAATGAGTTAGATTTCAATGTATAGATATGCTTAAATTTTGGTGTTATACAATCACTCATCAATAGATTTCTTCTCAAGACAACATAAGAAATCAACTTCCTATCGAATACATTTCACTTTTATCATTTTATAGAAGCTTGAACCACCTCGTCTTAAGTTAAAATCTACATTTTCTTTTCTTAATATTTTTTATTTTAATAATCTAGCAAAAAAATCTAACATATTATGAAGAAGTATAGTATTGTGAGTCCATTTTAATACAATCAAAATTTAGATGTATATTTTTCTCTATGTTTTATCATAATTTCATTAACATCTAACTTTACACCCTATTATAGAATATCAACCAAAACAAAATAAAAAAAAGTATGTGAAAAATTATAAAAGTCATAATTTAAAAGTGAATATTATATTCTAAATTATAAAATTAATAACAAAATATTTAAATTTAAGTATCATTGACATTTAAATTCTAAATAAATAAATCGCGGTGGTTCAAGCATAAAATATTTATTTATGTTAAAATAGATTAAAGTGGAGTGTATAGTTAACTAATTTTTTCTTTGAAGGAGTGTATAGTTAACTATTATTGGAACAAGTTGTAATTCAAGCATCTCATAACTCTTATGGGAGGAGAGTATAAATTTTACTTTTTAAAGGAAGAGAGTGTATGTTTTAACTTTAACATAAGAGGATATGAGAGTGCAATCTAAATTTCTCTTATGAAAGGAGATTGTAATTTATTCATAAAATAAAATATACATGCTCGTTTGGATTAGCTTATTTTAGAGCTTATACAAAACAACTTATGCAAATAAATAAGCTTTAATGTATTATTTATAAATTTGTTAAGGTATTTTATGAAAAAAAATAGTTTATAAAGATACAATTTTCATTAGTGAGAGCTTAAAAATTAAAATAAAAACTTATTTATTTACATAAGCTATTTGTCATAAGCTCAATCCAAACAGATAGTTTTTAAGCTATACATAATTTGTTTTTTTTTCCTTCAATTTTTTTTTAAATTTTTTTTGTACCAAAAGAAAAATTGTTAATTTTATCCCTAATATCAAAATGTTAAAAATGATAGTCCTTGTGAGCTTAGCTGAGCTGATATGGACAATAGATAATATATGCAAGGTTTAAGGTTCGAACCCTGACCACCACAAAAAAAAAACGTTAAAAATGATAAAAATTCCTTAGAAAAAAGAATGATAAAGATTAAATAGATGGATTTTTTTTTTTTTTTTTATAAATATTTTAAGGGTTAAATTAAAGATTGAGTAATACTAACGAGTGTTTTTACGACCTTGGTTAAAAGGGTAAATAAATGATGAATTTAAATTTTTAAAAATTATAAAATATTGTTAAATCCAATGCAAACCCACGACCCTTATATATATATATTTTTAAATATAGTATAGATTTATGAGTTTTTTTGTTTTTAAGGAAGATAGATTTATGAGTTTTTTTTTAACAAGTCAAAATGAAATTTAATATTAAACCAAAAGTGATTCACCCCGCATAAGGTGTGCTGAAAGTGAAACACTCAACAATTTACAATATCACAATTGGTGCTTTGCCAGAAAGCACCAGAAGATATCGAAGAAACAATAAGATTGCATAGATACACCCCTACAAAGAAGCGGGTGTCGACATCAGTCGTGATAACAAAAAACAAAAGACTGCTAATTTTTTTTCAACCATGTAAACGAATTCAACTTTACTTTATCAATGAGGGTACCTTGATTAGAAGCCACATTCTTGAAGATGCGGTTGTTTCTTTCTTTCCATATTACCCAAACTAAAGCAAGCTAAATTACCTTGAAGAATGGATGAGATGATCGCGGCATACCCGTCAATTGAGTAAACTGAGCAAAATGTTCACCAATCGCTCCTGAAGGAACGAAATCAATGCCGAGCCATCGCCACAAAAAATACCATGTGCTGCCAAATATGTCACAGGCTAGGAAAAGGTGGTCCGCCATTTCGGAACAACCACATCCTCCAACACACATAATATCATTATGATGAAGGACTCCTCGACGCAACATATTATTTTTGGTAGGAATTCTATTGCAGAACAATCGCCTAGCAAAAACAGATATCTTTAAAGGAATTAGCTTATGCCACACATTATGAATGCGGCTCCTATCCAAGACTTCACCAGATGCCGTTAGAAAATGGTATGTTCCACACGGTGACTAGATTTATGAGTTAACATCAACTTTATTCAAAATAAATTTACATTGCACTTTTTTTTTTCTTCTTTTTTTTTTGTAAAAATAGAACCATTGCATCTAGAAATATTTTGAATCCGTAAATAACATTTGCATCAGACAGTGCACCGGTTTGGTAAAAAAAAGCCTGAATGTGATGATTTTTCATAAGAGCATCCGATGGTAGTTTATTAATAAGAGCTCTTTAAATGGACCCTACATATGCACATCACTTATTTATAGTTTTTTAATATTTATTCACTAATAAAGACTCCAACGAATGACCCCTTAGTTGCCGGGAGAGAAAATGTCCTTATAGTGACTCGTTGCTTAATATGGACTCATTTTCTCTTCCTCCAATGGAGGATCCTAAACGGGGAATGATCCTTATTAAATAAGGACCTGTTGGAGATGCTCTTAAGAACCCTAAAATTCAAACACCCAAAGTACAATGAATCCCAAAATTGTTTTGGGGCTTTCGTACATCTTTGTCATGCAATCATTAACTCCAAAATAATTGTACTAAGTAGTGAACAGAAGATTTAGACAATGCGGTCCAAATTTGGCCACAAACTTGTTGACAACATAGTCCACAGAAATTTCTATCCAATGAATAAATGCAAATTAATTGTTTATCCCACTGTCACTGTATTTTCTCTATCTATATATTCTATTATATATACTAAGATTTTGTGTACTTTTTTCATTATATCATATTTTCTTCATTCTTATCTTATTCCTTACTCCAGCAACCAAAACCACAGGTTATAGAACAATCTTCATATGATGCTTAGTATTTTTAGAGTTGGTTCAAAGTTGTTGAATAATTGCACATTTTAATTTTACTTTCAGAACATCCTGTGGAAATAATAATAAAGACTAAGTAACTACTAAGATAAGAAGATGGTTATAACAAATGTTAGCGAGTATGAAGCAATTGCGAAGCAAAAGGTGCCGAAGATGATTTTCGACCACTATGCATCCGGGGCAGAGGATGAATGGACTTTGAAAGAGAACAGAAATGCATTCTCAAGGATTCTGTAATCGACGCACAAACTTTTTTTATTTGATTTTCATCTGCCCTTTAATTTAACCTTGTATATTTACTGAAAACAGATTCAGGCCGCGAATTCTTATTGATGTAAGCAAGATAGATTTGACGACAACTGTATTCGGCTCCAAAATATCAATGCCTATCATGGTTGCTCCTACTGGCCAGCATCAGATGGCTCACCCTGAAGGTATTGACATTGCATCCAGTCTTTTGACATTGAAGTTTATTTTTTGCTTACTACAACATAGAAAAACTTGTAAATTAAAACCATTCATGCAATTCTTATGCAGGAGAATGCGCTACTGCTAGAGCAGCATCAGCAGCTGGCACCATCATGGTTTGGTTTCCGCCATATTTATTCTCTACTCTAGTTTGATTCCATATCAAGAAGTATATTGCTTCTTTTTATCTTTTACTTTATTTTACTCTAATGGAAAATGGTATATACCTACTTACATGTTTCCTTTTGTTGTACTTATTTACTTGTCAGCAACTGTAAATATGTAATGTATGGTTAGAACTTAGAATTCAAGTGAAGTGGGTGAACATGGAGTAGTGTATGAGGCGTTGTTTAGAAAACTATATATAAAAATGAAATCATTAAAAAGAATTTAGATTTAAATGGTTTGTTAATGGACATGATTTACCATTAATGTCACTTAGTGCGAATAAGTTTTTGTTATTGTTATATTTATTACAACTAGGGAGATTGATTTTCATAAGTTTGTGTGACAGACACTAGCCACAGGGGCTACTTTTAGTGTTGAGGAGGTTGCTTCAACAGGACCTGGCATTCGTTTCCTCCAACTCTATGTGAGTATATTGCTCTAATTTCTTCTTTTCATGTTTTTATTTTCTGTGAAGTGTGTTCACTACTTCACTTGTCTCCTCGTTGAAACATAACTTAGTTTAAGTCAGGAATTCAGTTTTGATATATGAATTTCATATTGTTTTTTGAGTTCCACTTATAGTAATAATGCTATAATGAGTTTGCAAATTAAGGTTGGCTCCTGCATGCTGCCACGGGGAAATTCACTGTTTGCATTTAGTTACCTGTGATTTTTAAGGGTCCTTTTTTCCTGCTGTCAATGAATCACACAAATCACACATTTAATACAGTCGTGCAATTTGGACTATTGGATCAAGTGTGGACGACCCACATTCCGACTGTGGTGAATTGAGTTCAAAATGCAAAGATAGAATGTGAGCAGTCTGATTTTGGTCCTTTCATTTCCCCCCAAAAAGGTCGCTTAACTTTCGTAACATTTTGGTAGAAAAAAAACTTTCCTAACATTAACAGCATTGGTCTTTTTTAGAATTTGTGTTAAAATGCCAATGTAGCCGTTACAATGATGATGTGGATGTTAGTATAAATAAATCAATTTTTTTTAATAAAATAAAAAATAAAAGATGAAGGGAAGAATGCAATATTCATGGAAGAATGTAATGTTCATATTCATCCTTATATAGCTCAAGCGTTTCTTTGCTCATAATTCTTTTTCCATCTTACCCAAATACCAAACACATTTCTGTTGAGATCAACACACCGACTGAGACTTGAGCCCATATTTTTGATAACCATAACCAAATTTCTTCTTGACAACACCAATAGAGCTGAGACGTATGTCTGCTGGTCAAACAAAACATCCGAATTCCAAATCGGCAAACAAAATCATCTATAATGAAAGATAGAACTGGTCAACCTTGTTAATTTAAATTTATGAAAGTTGAAAGACCATTTTGGAGAAACAAAAACATAAAGACAGCGTCGTTACAATAAAATAACTTAGAGAACTGCAGGAAGTCAGAAACAATTTGCCTAAAATTAATGATATGAACTAATTAACGTTACGAATGTTAAATGACCTATTTGGAAAAAAGAGGAAGATAAAAGACTAATTTGTTACAATAAAATAAGATAAAGGACCGCGGGAGGGTTGTTGCCATCCTTTTAGTAACAAAACATTATTCACCTTGCGACAGCCACACAAGTACTAGTTTTGATTATCTAAATTTTCAACTATTTGTGTTATAACATAATTTGTTGTTGAATTTTCTTCTCTCAGATGTTTAAAGTCAGAAATGTGGCTACTCAACTTGTGAGAAGAGCTGAAAATGCTGGTTTCAAGGCAATTGTCCTTACTGCAGACTCTGCAGTTTTTGGTCGCAGGGAGGCTAACATAAAAAACAGGTTGAATATCATTGGAAAATTTCAGTTTAATTGATTAGTCTTTCTATTATAAAATTAAATTTTCCTGAATCTTTTAATGAAGTTTTGTACAGATTTACATTTCCGCCATATGTGAGATTGAAGAACTATGAAGGCATGGGTCTTGACAGGGTGTGTGATTAGTATGAAAATTTCAAACCAGATGATTTTTTATGCTATTGTCACCTTAATGTTGCTATTTAATATTTTGGAAATTGGATATAACCTTGCAGAATAAAGACTCTAGTCCCGCCTCCGTTATTAATGGCATATATGACCGATCACTCAACTGGAAGGTGATATAATGATATATAGATCTTTCACGCACACAAAAACACACACACACACACACATATGATTACCTAGTACCTGACATTGAATGTAGAAGTCATAATATATTCATAGCAAACCTTGTAAACAGGATGTAAAATGGCTTCAAACAATAACCTCATTGCCAATCATACTCAAGGGTGTACTTACTGCGGAAGATAGTAAGCTTATTTAACAGATATATATTATGAAGATTTGCTTCCTTATCCTTTGATCTTTGTTTGATTTTTTTTTTTTTTATCAATCTTGAATTTAATTCCACAATCTGATTCCATGCTAATTATGTAGCTAGGTTAGCTATACAGGCTGGAGCTGCTGGAATCATTGTTTCCAATCATGGTGCTCGCCAACTTGACTATGTCTCTGCAACTATTATGGCTTTGGAAGAGGTCTGATTTAGGCCTCTAGTGTTATCTTCATGGTTTAATTTTTGCTAAAGTGTATTATGCATTAAAACTTCAAGCTGCTATATCTTGAACCATTCCAAGATTTATTTTTCATTATTGCTTTTTTTGTTTCCATCTGTTGGTCTAATAGAATATTTTCTTTGCCTTGTTCCAATTTTCTACCTTGAATAGGTTGTACAAGCTGCAGAAGGAAAAATTCCTGTTTTTATGGATGGTGGAGTCCGCCGAGGGACAGATGTTTTTAAAGCACTGGCTCTTGGAGCAGCTGCTGTGTTTGTAAGTATATAAGAAAATTTGACTATCATCATGAACAATTTAAATAATCTAATTGTAATGTGGTTTATTTGTGTTTTGTTGAAGGGAGATGATATATAACTAGTTCCAAATTTCAAGTTTTTTAATAAAATACTGATTAAAAAATGGTGATCACAATAACATTATAAAAGTTACAGGACTAATTTGAGAAATAAAAAAACTTGAAGGATTAATTTCGTAGAATAAACTACCTTAAAGTACCTCCACGGAAATTTTTTCCTATATTATAGATTTACTTTTCATCTCAAATATATCAGATTGGAAGACCTGTGGTGTACGCATTGGCTGCTGACGGTGAGGCTGGTGTAAGAAAAGTATTTGAGATGCTTCATGATGAGCTTGAAATAACCATGGCACTATGTGGTTGCCGTTCACTTAAGGATATAACTCGCGATCATGTTGTAATAGAGTGGGACCGTCCTAGAATTGCTCCGAGGTTATGAGATACCAGTCTATAGTGTTGCAGCTGAGGAGGGGTTACTCATCCCGAAACTGATTTACTATAGCAATTTAATTCTATAATAATATGTTAGGCCAGTGATTAATAAACAATATCATAGGAGACCCTAGTAATATTATGTATTCGTGTATTAAATAGGGGAGTTATGGGAAAAAGGAACATAGTTTGTTATTTGGATTAAGGATTGGGAGGGAAGGATTCAAGCTCTCCAAAACTTGAAAGGGAATCTGTGTAGCATACAGCCTTTTTGTTTTTCTGTTCTTTCCATTTTGTGGATTGTTTAAACAAATAATTCAGTTTTACTTCTATATTATCTCATGCTCCATAATATTTGTTGTTACAGTAAGCCATGAATTACCATCCAACAGTAACTGCATCTCATTGCTGCACATAATGGTAGGGTTTGATAAACTCTTGAAACATGGCAAGCTTGATCTATAGTTACAATAAGAATTAATATAATGTTAAAATCATTATATTATTTTAAAAAAAGATCATTCTATCAAATTAAATTGATGCTTGTGCTCGTGATTTTTGGGTATCAATCCATTGATTGGTATTGCACCTTCAATCTTTGAACTTTCTACTTTTATTTTTTGGGAAGGGAAAAAGAGA
>Ga0315914_1002932_pt1 | contig 26122 bp, 14 predicted proteins | sample MpolenodulesMG_FD_203920 | JGI IMG/M metagenome (GOLD analysis project Ga0315914, IMG submission 203920) | Medicago polymorpha root nodule microbial communities from Los Angeles, California, United States - elongated nodules | ecosystem: Host-associated > Plants > Roots > Nodule | place: USA... | reverse complement strand
ATTTGATGCTATTTAAAAAAACGGTCCTGCTAACCGGTGTTCCGGGGCACTGGTTAAGCATACCATAAAAGAGAATTATTACCATAAAAGGAAACTGTTTTTGACTTTATTATAAATTAATTACACAATTTCAATGCATTAACTACTATATAACTTCCTTTTTCATATCCTTAACCAATGCCCCGGGGGCACTGGTTAGCATTTCCCTTAAAAAAATACGCCACAACAACCATGACAAACATCGCAACACTCACAATTTACTTTACAAATTTTTAAGATTCGTTAAATTCATTCCTAAATTTTACATTTGTTGAATGTTAAACGATGATGATGTGGGTTTCAAATCACCTCCATGTTGAATATACAGAGAAATAATTGAAAATGTTGAAATATTTGATTGGAATTATGTTTGAATCCAACCTTCAATAAACTGAAGCACACTGGACCAAGGTACTTGTTAGCATATAGGTTTAAAGTGTGCCATCTTACCTAGTCGATTTAGTCAATCTTGTCTATATAATCGGATCGAATGTAACATTAAAAAACATTTTGAGTCGAGTAATATGAATCAATTAAGTCAAATAAATATGATGAGATTTTAATTTCACTAAAGCAATTATATATGTTTACCTTATTCTGAAGAACCATAAAAGTTAACAACATGGAAGTTTTTTTTTAAGAAGGTAAACCAGTCATCGAAATTGACATTGAGAAAAATTGAACCTTAGACAAAAAAGTGTGCTCCAAGATCTCAAATTAACAACATAAAATATGATTCTAGAATACTAAATATAGTGACTTTATTGAAACACCCTTAGAAATTAGAATGAATGTTGTAACAGTTAGGATCATCTTCATTTCTCTGAGATGGAGTTTAAAAAGAGATAGACATAAAAAATTCTATCATTAAGTGGATCTCACAATCATAAAATAGTTTTTAAATTTTTTGAACTTTTGAATATATCTCTCTCAATTTTTGTGATACTACTTGGAGAGTTAATAACTTTTTAGTTTTGATTTAAAATAAAAACCCATAAACATCATACGTAAACGCTTGTACATTTTGTTTGTAACGGTGTGTTGTTGCATCTAGCTTGCATAATGGAAACCGGTCAAGTTTATTAATCGTTTTGTGCTAAATTCTTGATGCATAAAGTATTTTTTTTGTTTTGTTTGAGAAAATCCTTTTAAGAAAGATGTAATTGTATAGATTATGAAGAATGTTAACGAGTGTCTCAGAACATCTTTTAAGGAATTGTAAAGGGAAAATGCTCATCCTAACAATTATTATAATTTAATCATAGTCATTAATTACTATTTAAAAGAAGTGCCATGATTTGGAGTAACCCGAAAAAGTTACTCTTGGAGTCAAGGAATTTGGAGTAACTTAAAGGCTAGCCATTAAGTTTGTTTATGTATTTTGCTAAAAAAAGTTTGTTTATGCATTGACTATTTTATTTAATGTAACAAAAAAAAAGGTTGTATGCATAGAATCATGTATGTCCGGAAGCAATGTTCCAAGGGTTTCTTCCAAATGATATAAGTATTTATGCGACCACGACATCTAATGCAACTGATGATAGTTTTGCATATTATTGTCCTAATTCAAATGACGAGTATACAACTTGTTTAAGAGATTTGTATAGTGTTTCTTGGTGGAAGACATGTATGATTCAATGGCTAAATATTAGCTTCATAATTTTTGTTTAGCAAGAAAAAGAGACATTGATTTATTATTTTTTGACATATAAATTGGTACTTCTCAATTCTTATATGATTTATGTGATAGTTATGTGGAGGGATTAATTCGAAATGGTAGAGAAGATGAAGATGGTACATAAATAAATACGGCTGTTAATTTAAAATGACAGAGGAGATGGAGATGATACATAAAGGGATTAATTCAAAATGATGGACTGCTTTGAAAGGAGGTGTTTTTTTGGAAAGTATGGAGAGCGGATAGTGCATGATGTGGATTTGGGTGTTGGGAGTTGGTCCAACTTCTCTTCAAGGTGGTGTAAGGACATTGTGTCAGTAAACGGTTGTTGTGCATTTTGAGTGGTTCAAAGGCAGTGTTCTTATAAAAGTGGGAAATAGTGGGTTGACTAAATTTTAGAGGGATAATTGGATTGAGGCTTGAGGACAGAGGGGTTTGACATTGGGTGTTATCTTGGCGCATAGGGTTGTTTGGCTGGGAGATAATTCTTCTAGATAATCTATTAAATTTGGGAAATAAGAGTCCGAGAGTAGAGGGTGATAACTCTAGGGAGTGGAGGCCAGGAAAAGGAAATGTTTTTTTGTTTGTTTGTAAAATCGGCATATAAGTTGCCTGAGGAGCGTCTTATGCAATAAGAAAGTATGGGGTGGGTGGTGGAGGAAAAAGTCTTTGGGTGATTATGGAAAAGTATGGTCATGTCTAAAGTCATTGCTTTCTTGTGTAAGCTTCTCCTAGGTCGCATTCCCTCTGGAATTAATTTATATCGCCGACATGTTCTATCGGTAGATAAATCAAGGAATTGTGTTCTTAGTGAGAAGATATATGAAACATCAATCATCTTTTTCTACATTGCGAGATGGCTTTTAAAGTTTAGAGTTCGATCTTTCGGTTGTCAGGTATCTCTTTAATTACCCCTTCAAACTTGTGTTTCTCACTTGGATTGCTTGTGCATGAGGTAATAAATAAGAAAGTGCGAAAATGTTATTGGCTAATTTTGCACATGGTAATATGGGTGCCTTGGAAGATTAGAAGTGAGAAAATATTCAAAGATAGGCCCAAAGAATTTTCTAAAATTGTTGAAGAAGTTAAAGTGTAATCTTGGAGGTGGAGTTTGAGTGGGTTGAAAGTATTATTGCCTTATAACCTGTATGAATAATATTGGAACCCGAAATCTTGCTTGAGTTGAAATTGTAGCGAACTAATTTAACATTTTCCGAACTAATTTAAAAGAAAAATGCTATATGTAGCGAATTAATGCTTGTGAATTTTTCCCAAAGTGAAATTGGCGTGTTTTGATTGTATCTCAATTGTTGACTCCCGTATTATCCGTCATATCTCCGCTTATTCCGGTAAATAACAGATTTTGATTGGCCAAATTTTTCTCGCGAGGCCTTCGTGATTAGGGGTGGGAATATGTCAGACTTTGATAGGCCTGAGCCTGGCCTACGAAAAAAATTACAAGCCTGAGTCTGGCTTATGGCCTATCATAGGTCGTTTTTCTTGCCTTGGCCTGACCTATTTAAATGCCTGGACTGGCCTGAAAGCCTACTTACATGACTACTTCACATTAAGGCCATCAAATAGTTCATTTGGCCTACTAAATATACTAAACAGGCCTCAAAGCCTATTTCACTACAAGTAAATTTTAACTAGATTAAAGCCTACTTAAAAGCCTATAACAACAAAGCCTATTAAGGGACTAATAGATAGAGAAAAAGATGTTTATATTTTTAATGTATGCAATTATTTTAATATAAAAAACATTTTTTAATAAATAAGTATTAATATGCCGGTCTATTAGGCTTAATAGGCTTTTCTGGAAGCCTAAGCATGACCTATTTAACTAAACAGACTTTCTAAAAAGCCTAAGCCTAGGCTTATCTATTAAACAGGCCAGGCCAGGCCGTAGGCTCCTGTAGGCCGGCCTGACCTATTCCCAACCCTATTCGTGATAATTTTCTCTCTTCTCTCGCATTGTATACTTACTCTTTCTCTTATTTGATATAGCAACCCTTAATTTAAAATTATTGAATAAAAAAAATGATATTTGTAGAACAATTTTGTGATAATTTTCTCTCTTCTCTCACATTGCATACTTACTCTTTCTCTTATTTTTCTCTCTTTATTGTTTTTGACAATAAGAAAAGAAAAAAAAATACAATTATTAAAAAAGTTGTCACAAAATCGTTGTATAAATATTGTTACTCTTAAAGTAAATTGTGCATCTTTCATGAACCTAATTTTAGAATGAGAAATAATATTTGTACATCTACTTTGTGACAACTTTCTCTCTTATACTCACATTATCCTCTTATTCTCTCTCTTTCTTTGTCTCTCTTCATTATTTTTAACCAATGAAAAAAGAGAATAAAGAAATTGTCATCAAAAATTGTATGAAATGGTCGTTGAAATATCATTACTTTTTTTAGAATCCATCCATTCTTATGAGTTAATCCATATAGAATTTAAATGTGTCTTAACATTAGTCATGAATTAGTCATGAGATTAGTCACTCATTGAACTAGCTATAACTATCTATTCTTTTTTAATTTAAAATATTTTTTTTTAATTTTATTTCAATATCTTATCTCAATCTATTATCATCATCTTCATCCAATTCAAAATTCGTTCCCATCCTGCATCAAACCCTAACCCTAATTCTCCAAATTCAACCTACCAATTATTTTATTTTTTTTTCAATTTTTCCTTTCAATTTTTCTCTAATTCAATCAACAATTTCATAGATGAATCAACGCACACGATGATCGGGAAAGTTATCATCACCGCCACAAATCGACTGCATGGGTTCAGAGAATGCCAGTACTTTGTCGTCCTGCTCCGGTAAGCCTTGAAAAATACGAACTTGTGCCGCTATCGCGGCGGTGAGGAAAAAAGAGCAGAAGGAACCGGTTATTGAGATATTTGAGCCTGATAACTTGGTAAGAGAAGAGGAAGAAGAAATTGAAGGGGTGATGGGTGATGAAAGTGGTGGTTTGAGTGCTAATAAAGGTGTTGCTCAAGAGGATGAGGGCAATACTACCCCTTTTCCTGAGAGGGTATGTGTCCTATGAGTTTGTTCAATTTTTCATGGCATGCAAATGCTTTAGATCATGTTTTTTTGGTTGGTTTTTATGAGCTAGCCGTGAAATTAACACACTAAATGCAGAGAAGTAGGGATAAATGGCGGGTTTAGTTAAACCCGCGCTCCAGCATATCAATTGTTCCTACAACATGTAGACAAAAGAGTTTGGATTATGTTTTAATTAGAATGAATTTATTATTTATGGTAACTTGATTTTGATTGGATAAGTGTTGGTATAATTTTATTGATAATCTATGGAGAAGTTTAGTAAGTTAGCTTATGGAAAAAAAATTCAATTTCATCTTACACTAGAAACCATGTTTTAAAATTTTTATTTATGTTGCTAGATTGTTTCTGTAACCAAATTGTACCAATAAACACCTAATAATGTTTGGTTAAGTTTACAAAAATATGCAACGAGTAGGTGCAATCATACAAGCACTAATGCATCGGATCCCGTTAGAATTTCGTAGTAAAGAGATGGCTTGAACAAGTGCTCATAAGTGGGGGCAATCCTCACCTCACAAGCCGGTTTTGTGGGGTTGTTTTTGGCCTAACCACAAATTCTAAGATGATATCATAGCCTCCTCCAAGATCCATTGGGCTACCTACTATCAGGTCTCACTATCTAGCCACCCACCATTTATATCCACGCACCAATTCCATTAGTGTTGGGTGTGAGGGGTGTGTTGGAGAGACCTATATTGGATGAGAGATTACCAGAACAAGTGTTCATAATTGGGGGCAACTCTCACCTTTTAAGCCGGTTTTGTAGGGTTGTTTTAGGGGCGAAACTAGAACTAGGATGGGCGACCTCTTGGGTTGCACCTCATCCCAACACTTTTGGAACCAAAAAAAAATGCAATGAATTATGCCTTACTAATAAGCTCAAAAGGAGCTTAGTTTAAGAAGATTTTTGTATATGCGATAGTTAATTAAGCTTTTATGAATTAAGCTGTTTGATTAAATGTAACTACAATGTCTCTCTTCATTAATTATTTTTACTATTGAATGATGTAACCATGGTTAAAATATATGTGCTTATTCGTTTCAATATTTTTTTCCTTTCCTTCAATTTGTTTTGACCCAAAGGTTCAAGTAGGAGGTTCGCCTATGTTCAAAGTGGAGAGGAAACTTGGCAAAGGTGGATTTGGACAGGTTTTTGTTGGTCGTCGAGTTACCGGTGGTAATGACCGCCTTAATGGCCCCGGTGCCACTGAGGTATGCTGAGGGTTGTAACTTTTATGCGGTTAAAGGATTTTCATTAGTTTTAAGTTTATCGCTATCTTTTCATATTTCAGGTGGCTTTGAAATTTGAACATAGAAACAGTAAAGGTTGCAACTACGGCCCTCCTTACGAGTGGCAAGTGTACAAGTAGGTATCTTAATTGCAGTATATTGTATAGTAAAGAATCTTAATTGCAGTATAGTGTAAATTGGTTTGCATTTATGTACAAGTTTCGTGAAAAGGTAAATTTGCCTGAGATTTGTTTTTTATATTTTGTTTTGAAGCACCCTTGGTGGAAGTCATGGAATACCTAAAGTACATTATAAAGGAAGACAAGGAGAATATTACGTGATGGTATGATCTACATAATAAGCATTGTATATTATCTCATTTCACCTTAGCCAATTAACTATTTTTTTAATGTTTATCATTATATTAAATGCAGGTTATGGACATGCTTGGTCCAAGCTTGTGGGATGTTTGGAATACCACAGGCCAGGCGTGAGTATAAGCCTTTTATGATTGTATCTGCTTCTTTATCGCTCTTGTGTTTTACAATAATGACCGTTACATATTGATTGTATATTTTAAGCTTTCTTTCTTAAGATTATATTGGAGTGAGGTGTGACTCAGTTTTAGTTTAATTTTTTCCATATGCCTAGGTAACTAAAAAATATACTAACCAAACTAAAACAAGATTAGTTATATTTTGTATAGGTGGTATGGCTATTGATATGATTTATGTAGAACATTATGGCGCCATTTGATCCAAGTAGCGGATTCTACTTAGTGGGATAAGGCTTGGTTGTTTTTGTTCTAGGTGTAAATGGTTTATACTGAACTCTGTGATGTCAGTCTTCTGTTTTCATTTTTCGAAGAAAATTTGATCTTGACATTTGTAGAAATCTTGAATTCTACTTTATATGTAAATCACCATTCAAGTAAATTCTTTGAATATTGTAGCTTTGACCAGCTTTGTGCATTAATTATGTATTATCATTCACAGATGTTATATCTAAGCCTTCTATTCTGGCTGTGTCCTCTATAACTTATTTTTCCATTTTCTTCTTTGTCAGTGAGCCAATAACTAATATGTTCCTTTTTTTCCCTTTCCGGTTAACATTCTGCTGTCTTTGTCTTTTTTTTAATGGAGTTTATTGATTTGATTGTCTTTTGAATATGTAGGATGTCTGCCGAAATGGTGGCATGCATTGCTGTGGAGTCATTGTCGATCTTGGAGAAGATGCACTCAAGGGGGTATGTTATAGATCAAACACATGCCTGTATTCAGCCTTTAGTTTGGTATATTGATTTAGTTTTGAGTTTTCTGGTTTCTAAATATTTCTTTTGTTCATTACAGATATGTGCATGGGGATGTAAAACCAGAGAACTTTTTACTAGGTCAGCCAGGTACAGCACAAGAGAAGAAATTGTTTCTTGTTGATCTCGGATTAGGTGAGTAGTTTGAATTTGAACTGTGAGAAATTTTGTTTTTACCGGCCCTTTTCTTTTTATTCTTACAAGGATTTTATTTTCAGCAACAAAGTGGAGAGACACCTCCACTGGGCAGCATGTTGAATATGACCAGCGCCCTGATATGTTCAGGTTTCTTTTTTCCCCTTCTTATCCTTTCTGCAAACATTTTCTTTTTTTTGAAGAAGTCTTCAAACATTTTCTTAATTTCTACGGGCATCATATTCCTTTTTCACTCTTTTTTATTAGCGTAAAAATATCTAACATCTTGACGCTTATATTTTTAATTTTTGCAGAGGAACTGTTCGATATGCAAGTGTTCATGCTCATTTAGGAAGAACTGCTAGTAGAAGAGATGATCTTGAATCTCTTGCATATACACTAATTTTTCTTCATAAAGGCCGGTTACCATGGCAAGGTTATCAGGTGCTTACACCTTTTTTATTCTCATCCAGTATTTACTGTGGCAATTGGATTCCATTACATGTTTGTTTTAATCTGTTTTTAATTTCTTTGATAGGGAGATAATAAGTCGTATCTTGTTTGCAAAAAGAAGATGGGAACATCTCCTGAGATGCTATGCTGCTTCTGCCCTACTCCTTTCAGACATTTCCTTGAGTTTGTAGTGAACATGAAATTCGATGAAGAGCCTAACTATTCCAAGCTAATATCCTTGTTTGATAGTGTGCTTGGACCAAATCCTGCACTGCGGCCAATTAATACTGAAGGTGCTCAAAAGGTAATGATGGTGGTGTTATTTTAGAGATCTTCTATTTTATTAACACACTTTTAAATTTTTGGGCGGCGTCATTGTATTTACCATGATCATTTGTTTCCCAAATTGAAATTTACCAGGTCGGGCAAAAGAGAAGTAGATTGAATATTGAGGAAGAAGATGATTCACAGCCTAAAAAGAAGGTTCGTTTGGGGGTTCCTGCTACACAATGGATATCAATTTACAATGCAAGAATGCCAATGAAGCAAAGGTAGAGATGCAATCACTTTTTGCCGATGTTTCATTAATTTCACCAATTGGATATATATAACCGAGCCTCATCCCATGCGGCTACATGGATCTCGAGATGCAAGAATCCCTATTATGATTTAACTTTAAAGATAAATTGTTTACCTCTGAATCTATGTTACATAAGTACGGGTACGGTGCCCGGTACAATACGGGTACCGACTACCGGTACGAGAATACGGCAATTTTTAAAAAAATTAAGGTACGGGTACATCAATAAAATGTGTTTTGTTATATAATATATAACATCAGAGAACTAAATTCTTCAATTTACAACAAAAGCACCATGATAAGAGTTTAAAAATTTGAAAGTTAGTGTTGGTTACAACAACAAAAATATCTCATATGCATACAAGAGAAAGTCACAATTTTCATTCACAGTAGAATAATGAGCAAAAATGATGTGCCACGAGTACCGTACGTGTACCCGGTACGGGTGCTTCACCTTTTTACAATTACTCATGCTTTAGAGCTCTAAATCTATCATAATGATGTCCAAACATGTGTCCAAACCGCCTTAGATGCTGTTTTACTATCTTTTCTATAATGTGAATCTAATCTAACACATGTCGTATAGATATCGGTGCACATGTCATATAGATATCGGTGTCAATGTATTGCTCAACAGACAATATCGGTGTCTTGCTGTGATTTACTTGGTTAATATATGGGAAAATATATATAAAATAAATTTAACCATCTGATATGTCAGGGTTTGTATAGCTTGTCATTCTTTATAAATTTGTATATTCCTTGTGTTTGTTTATCTGACTTGGGATCTTCACAAATAAATGAGTTATGCCTTGAAGTCAAAAGTATCTACTGCTTGGGTGTTTTGTTATCATGATGTTATGGTTATACTGAAAAGTGGCTGTACTGTTAGGTATCATTACAATGTAGCAGATGGACGATTAGCGCAACATGTAGAGCGAGGGATTGCAGACGGCCTTCTTATTAGTTGCGTGGCTTCTTGTTCCAATCTCTGGGCACTTATTATGGATGCTGGAACTGGATTTACAAATCAAGTCTACAAGTTGTCACCTTTTTTCTTACACAAGGTTAAATTATATATGATGTACATCATTGCATGTGGAAAGCATTATAACCTATTTTCAGTTGATGAAACTTATCCATCCAGTTCTGCTTCTTTCTAGGAATGGATCATGGAGCAATGGGAGAAGAACTATTACATTACTTCTATAGCCGGGGTTACTAATGGGAGCTCTCTTGTGGTGATGTCAAAAGGTTTGTTTGCTCTACTTACTAATGCTGAATGATATTTTTATCTGTAAATGATGATGCATTGGATCCAATTCCATGGGACTTTTTTAGTTAGGTAATTTGGGTCTCTTTGTTCCCTAAAAATGTTTTTTTTTTTTTTTTTTTTTTCTTTACCATTAGTATGGTACAGAGTTGTATGGTAGGAGTGTTGGGAGGTTAAGAACCAACACGAAAATCAAGTAAGCGTAACGGAGATGAGGATGTTGCGTTGGATGAGTGGTAAGACTAGATGAAATAGGATTAAGAATGACACCATTAGAGAGAGAGTTTGGGTAACACCTATAGTAGAAAAGATGGTAGAAAATAGGATTAGGTGGTTTGGGCATGTAGAGAGAAGACCGCTAGATGTTGTAGTACGAAGAGTAGATCAGATGGAGGTGAGTCAGATTAGAAGAGGTAGTGGAAGACCTAGAAAAACTATAAGGGAAACTATTAGGAAAGATTTAGAGGTTAATGAGTTGGATCCAAATATGGTTTCAGATAGAACATTATGGCGTAATTTGATCCATGTTGCCGACCTCACTTAGTGGGATAAGGCTTGGTTGTTGTTGTTGTATTGGTATATTCTAAACACCGGTAAACTATGATAAGGGCATGTGGATTAACAGATCGAATATCCCTGAAATTTTAGTGGGGGTGGGGGGGTAATGATGCACCTCTTGTTGCTAATTTCATTGTTTCCCTCTACAATAAATGGGAAATTAAGAGAGAAAACAAGTACTATTATACGTTGCTTTTGAACTACCAGGTTGTCTGTAGGATCCACAGAATGGGAGTTAGGGTGATTAGATTGTTGGTTCAATAAGCTTGGTGAATTTTATATAATTAAGTTAATAAAGTTGCATATTTTCATTTGGAGTAATTTGAAATTTTATTCACATGGAATTAGCGTTTTACATGATTTGTCTTTTATATTCCCTCCTGTTCCGATTTCTTGTACAAGTGTGGCAAAGAGGCTCTACTCAAATTTAATGCCTGTGTGACTTTCCATTTTTTAGCAGATCTATCTGGATGTTGTTTGTCCACATGCATGAGGGTTTCCCTTTTTTAATACTATAGAGGGAACAAGTGAGAGAAAAAAACTTCATTGTGATTTGTTCTTGTTTCCACAGGCACACAGTATACACAACAGTCATACAAAGTAAGCGAGTCTTTCCCCTTCAAATGGATAAACAAGAAGTGGAGAGAAGGTTTTCACGTGACTTCAATGGCCACTGCTGGAAGTCGTTGGGGTGTTGTTATGTCACGGAATGCTGGATTCAGTGATCAGGTTTGCTGTTTATTTTGTATTCTAAGATATGATATGATATAATGGAATAAAATTTTGAGTATTTGTTTTCCTGCCTTTATTCAAAATGTTGTGTACTTTTGTATTTCATTGAGTATTACTATTATCACATGGCCTGGCTTTGCAAACTGGTGTGCTTGCAAAGTTGCAATCCTCTTTGGATTCTATCAGTAATTTAGTGGTACACCCTGCCAACAAAATTCGATATAATTTAGCCAAAATTCACCTATTTTCTAGCTTGGTTTGTTGAAATTGGGTCTAACCCATCCTTACAAAATCAGCTTGTAAGGTGAGGAGTGCTTCCTCTTAATAAACTCTTATCTAGAGTCCTATCTTTCCAATATGGGACTTGGTTTTTTTTCCCAATGTGGTTATTGATTTGTTGTATAGATTGTAATAGTTGGTTCCTCTTATTGAACTCATTCTGGTTCTTGTCAAAACAATTCTTGTTTGTTGGCATTTTCCTTCACTTTATTAGTTCAAGGTTGACTTCATTAAGAAATTGCAACTGTAGGAAGTACTATTGGGTTGTTAAGCATTGTAAGGTTGCTTAATACTGATCTACTTTGATATTTGATTGGTTTTGTTGTCATCAGATTAAATTAGAGCTTACAAATCTGTCCCATAACACTAATATAACAAATTGGGTTTAAAGTGTGTCTGTATTTTTTAAGACGCCTTGGCTTAATTTTTTTTTCTTTCTGAAATTAAATAATTTGAATTTCTTGTTACTTTTAATAGAGCAACAGTTTTTTCCTTGCCTTCTCTGGACAAAGTTCGGTTGAAATTTTCTGCAATTCGATTAACGTCTCTTTTCCTTGCTTTCTCATCATCCACCTTTTATATGTAGGTCGTTGAACTTGATTTCCTCTACCCTAGTGAGGGAATCCATAGACGATGGGATAATGGTTACAGGATCACAGCAACTGCAGCTACATGGGATCAATCTGCTCTTATATTAAGCAAACCCAGGCGAAGACCTGCTGACGAAACTCAGGAAACTCTTCGGACATCTCAATTTCCAAGCACACATGTTAAGGTTAGGGTTGATAAATCAATACTTGATTTTGTTAACTACCTACAAAAAGTAATTTTTCTCATTGTTTCTGTTTATGTTTTCAGGAAAAATGGTCAAAAAACCTTTACCTTGCTTGTTTGTGCTATGGGCGTACAGTATGTTGATTCCCTTTCAGTGTTGTCAAATAGTGGCTTGTTGTAGCGTAGCGGAATTTGAACAAACCGCTATTTTCTGCGATCCGCGACGGACAACATTGTTCCCTTTACAAATGGGGGAGTGTATTTTGTTTGTACACTATATATTTTTCTACTACTCAAATCATAATGTATAAGTTTGTGTGTTACGGCTAGATGTGCAAGAAGAGAATTGTATGTTGTTTTCTATATAGTATTGCTCTCCGCACCCCCCTCTTTGGGTGGTGGATGCGGCAGTTAGTAAATGTATACATGTTATATTTGCCTCCTAACTAAATGTAGGTCTAATTTTAAAATTGTTTCAGTGTAATGATAAGAAATAAAAAAAAGAATATTTTGTATGGATACATCTTTCTTTATGTATACATTATTACAATGTCCAACATAATTTCATTGCATGCCTAAAGAAAACATAATTTCACTGCCCTTTCCCTTGCATGCATGGGACACAACGTGTAATTGGATATGAATTTCTTGCATGCTGTTATCCATAAAGGGATTTGAATGTTTTATTGGAAATTAATTGAAGTGTTGATTTTACAAAGGCAAATGAAGTGTACATCTGTTGAGGCCATTCACCTACCACTGGGCGTGTTCATCCAAAAAAATTGCAAGTAGTACAAGATTCCAAGATTTTTTATTTACTTTTAAATTTTTTGGACTCTTTTACTAGAAATTGAATCAAATTGAACTCAATTGCATATCTAAATTTTTAATGTTTGTATATATCTCTTATTTTTATTACTTTCTCATCATAATATCTCCTTTACTTTTGATAAGGGGGTTATATTTTAAAGGTCTTATTAATGAATTAGTCACTCTTTAAGGAGGGGAGAGTTTACTTTTCTTTTTTAAAGTACGAACTATATAACATATTTTTCTAAAATAAATTAGGTGTGATTGAAGTATTATATAATTGTTTATCATGTTAATTTGTTAACTTTTTAAAAAATATTTCATAGTGTCCGTAATTTAAAAATGAAAAGTGAACCCTCCCTTCCCCTCCTAAACCCTTCATTCAAACACACTCCAAGGATCTCAACTAAAAAAGTTACTCCAATGCAATTTTAAAAAGCTAAACGTTTCAATTTTTAATATATTAAGTATACATATTTTCATAAAATTTTACAATTTTAAACTTTTAAAACAATCATTAATTTTTTTTCTTTCATATTTTAATATGTCTAGTATTTTAGTTAACCACATAAGTCATCGATGTTATAAAGTCTCGAATTCCTGGGTAAAGATCCTCTTCATTTGGTATAATAAATGGAGGATGCAATTTGGAGAGAGATAGACACATAAAATAGATAGTGGATCCTACTATTAAGTGGGTTCCACCATCATTAATTACTTTTTCAAAATTTTTGTGTGTCTATACCTCTTTAAATGGATGAAATGAAGAGAATAATAAATGGAAATGATCTTAACTCAGAATTCCCGTAAGGTCAAACAAATGCTCTTAACAACCCTTTTTTTCTTTCAAATTCTTCCTTTGCAACACCAGTGCTGCAGTACACTACATAGTAAAGTCAAACAAATACACATGATTGATGTACTTGCCTACTTGGTAAGGCGGCTGATGTAAAAATTAAGAGAAATATCACAAAATTCAATAATTTTTTAGATACATACTCATAAAATTTATATCATTTAATTATTTCATAAGTACATGTTTTTCAATTATTTTTCTTTTATATTTTTTTACTTATGTGTGTACATAAATAAATTTTATTTATGCTTATGAGCTATGACTAAGTAAGCATATCTTAAAAGTTAGACAGTGTCTCTAAAAAACAATTAGATAGTGCATTAGTTGGCATCTATTAATGATACACTTAATCTTTTGAATATTTAACTAATGTCACCGAGTACTTATTAGGATTAGGATAGGATGTTCCCTTTTTAAAATGTGAAAATTATTATGAATTTTTTAGCTTTTAAAATATCAGGAAATCCAAAATTTTCACTCTTAAAAAATTTGAAAAACATTTTTTTTTATGTTTAAGTAAAGGTTAGGTGAGTTACGCTATGAAGGATTATCAGGATGGGTCTCACACCTCAAAGAACATTTACATATATCATCCACTAAAGATGTCCTTAAATCGACAATAAAAATTGAATCCACGAGTCTTTCAATAATAATTTGGACGTCAACGTGCATATCTGATAACTTGTGTGTTTCGGTCTCTAATTTTATCATATCTGACGCCAACGAGTCTTCAAACTTAAGACCGTACAATTTTGGATAACACTTAGTCGACATTGTGGTTGATGACATTGACCAACCGCAATGTCACAAGTACCTTTTTCTCTTTCACATTTTTTTTTTGTTTTTTTACACACTTGGATATTATGGTTGACCAAAATCATCAATATTACTGATGACAATGTCACCCCAAATCTTATTCAAACTGCGTGATCCCTTGAGTATTTTTTTAATTTTTTTTTACGTAATGTAACGGAAAATTGAGTTCAATTTATAATTCGGTTAATTAAGTAAATGGTCCCTATAAATATTCAGAATTTTGCTTTTAGTCCCTACAAAATAAAATCACACTTTTTAGTCCCTATAAAATTTTCCATCAACATTTTTAGTCCCTATAAAAATTTTACATTAACATATTTAGTCCCTGTCAAAAATTTCCATCAACATTTTTGATCCCTAAAATGTTTAAGGAAAATGTCACGGATAATAAAAAATGTGATTTTATTTTATAAAAATTTAAAAGAAAACCGTAAACAGTTATAGGCACTAAAAACTTAATTAACCTTTATAATTTCCCGGATATTCTCATATTGACTCAACTACACATTCTTTTCGTCTACAAAACCAAAACCAAAACCAAAACCAAAATCAAAATATTTATTCTTTTCAAACAAACCAAACAGCTTTTGATTTTTAAGCAAAAAAATAAAATTGATTTGAGCTTATTTCAGCAAAATGGAAATCGAAAAACAAAACTCAAACACATTCTGCAATCAAATTCCCAATCTCCTCTCTTCATTCATCGACACATTCGTCGACTTCTCCGTCAGCGGCGGCCTCTTCCTCCCACCTCCGCCGTCATCACCACCGCCAATCCCCACTCGTCTCCCTTCTCCGTCACGCTTGATTGCCATCGGTGACCTTCATGGCGACCTTAAGAAATCCAAAGAAGCTCTCGCCATCGCCGGATTAATCGACTCCTCCGGTAATTACACCGGCGGGTCTGCCACCGTCGTTCAAGTCGGCGATGTCCTCGATCGCGGTGGCGATGAAATCAAAATCCTCTACTTATTGGAAAAGCTCAAACGCCAAGCCGCGATTCATGGTGGTAATTTCATCACCATGAATGGTAACCACGAGATCATGAACGCTGAAGGTGATTTTTTTTTTTGTTAGAATTTAATTTGTATACACTGGCAGTGTGAAGCTTTTTACACATTCATCCAATCAAATTGCTCAATACTAACATATCTATACAAATACGGCATGCTTTGATTGTATATTGTGTAGACAAGTTTTACACTGTCGGTACCTAAAAATTAACTCTTGTTTTATTGTTTTGATTTTTTAAATTTTGTTTTTCTCTGTTGAAGGTGATTTCCGTTTCGCTACAAAAAATGGCGTTGAAGAATTCAAAGTTTGGTTAGAATGGTTCCGTCAAGGTAACAAAATGAAAAATCTATGTAAAGGTTTGGAAGAACCTGTTGTAGATCCGTTAGAAAATGTTCAGGTGGCGTTTCGTGGTGTGAGGGAAGAGTTTCATGATGGGTTTAGGGCTAGGGTTGCGGCTTTAAGGCCGAATGGGCCGATTTCTAGAAGGTTCTTTACACAAAATGTTACTGTTTTGGTAGTTGGTGACTCGATTTTTGTTCATGGTGGTTTGTTGAAAGAACATGTTGATTATGGGTTGGAGAAGATTAATGGCGAGGTTAGTGATTGGTATAAGGGTTTGTTTGGTAATCGGTTTTCGCCGCCTTATTGTCGGGGAAGGAATGCACTTGTTTGGCTTAGAAAATTTTCAGATGGGAGTTGTGATTGTTCGAGTCTTGAGCATGTTTTGTCAACGATTCCTGGTGTTAAGAGGATGATTATGGGGCATACGATTCAGAAGGAAGGGATTAATGGTGTCTGCGAAAATAAGGCGATTAGGATCGATGTTGGTATGTCGAAAGGATGCGGTGGTGGTTTGCCTGAGGTTTTGGAGATTGACCGTTATGGGGTGAGGATATTGACATCAAATCCTTTATATAATCAGATGAATAAGGAAAATGTGGATGTTGGGAAGGTGGAAGAAGGGTTTGGATTGTTGCTTAATAATCAAGATGGTAGACCTAGGCAAGTGGAAGTCAAGGCTTAGGCTCAATGGCTTTTTTGTTATCAGTTGGAATTGAATTCGATACAATGGTATTTACAACATTCAGGCACATTGTGCAACAATCACTGCGGCTTTTAACTAATGTGTTAGAAGCAACTTTGAAATTGTTTAGATTATTAAGGCAGATGTTGCAATAAAGGTTTCTCATACTTGTGCTTTGGAATTGGAGGTATTTGGTTCCTTTACTTAGGTTTTATAGTTCATTGTTTAGTGATTAGAATCTGGAGCTGCTTATATGATTAGTTGATTATTAACATCATCATTGATCTTAGTACATGATTAATTCTTGGTCGAATTATTTGACATTGTAATTGAGCATGACAACATCGACTCATTTAATAATATAGATTGGCATTTTAAAACTGCAAAGTGCAGAACGTATAATTGAATGCTTGACTTTTGTTTCCTTTAATTTTTTTAGTGGGTCTTTAAGGAAAATATAGAGTTTGTTTGGCCAAGGTGGGATATACAAAATATGCAGTCTCTTTTACTGTTGATATAGTTTGGGTTTATTCAGAATAATCTCTTTACTTTCATTGATGAAAAGATTATGTGTTACAATATAATGATCTGAATACAAATATATACTAGGAAGGAAAGGGGGGCTAACCAACCAACAAAGCTAAACTAACATAATTAACCAATTGAACAAAATTTAGTTACAAGTTTTTGAGTAAATTGTAGTTAATCTTAGCTTGGTTAGAAAGTTGTGGAAAATATAAGGATCTAGGTTGTTGCATGAGTTGACTAAGTTGTTGAACCACATAGCAGGTTAGGTTTTTTAATTTCCCACTGAGCCTGCAATGTGCTTCAGGATCATGGAGAGAGTACCTCTGTTTTGGACAAGCTAGTTCCTTTTTTCATAGGTGTAGGAGCAAGCTTTGCAGCAAGTGGATTTTAAGACAGTTTTACAATGAAAAATTTCAAATAAGCCGGAGGATTTCTAGGTCTGTTGGACCTCCTTATAGATCGTTCTTCAACAAAGTTAGGAGATGAAGTAGCAGGTTGAGAGGAGAAAGTTGTTGATCAGTATTACATTATTAGAAGTTGCAAGAATTATATAGGAAGTATCGAATAATTTTTTTGGTTGGTCTTGTTGAAAAACAGAAACACTGTCGACATTAGATTCTTCGTAAGAAAAAATAGATTCATAGAAGAAAACATGTCTAAAAATAAAAGGGACCACGAGTGTATAGATCAAACAAGCTATATTCTAAAAATAAGCTATTTCTAGCTCTAGGAACTAACACAATTCAATTTAATGTGCTAGATATATATGATATATATAGTTTCTAAATAATATTTTTATTTTCATTGATGAAATGATCAAGTTTTACAATAGAATGATCTGTCTGTGAATACAAACGTTTTATTACCTAAGGAATGAAGCATGGAAATAGTGCATAGAGCTACTTATTTGATTGTGAAAGAGGGGTGATGAGGCCTTGTTGAAAGAGGCTTATCAAGCTTAGCATCAGGTGAATCCCAAGTGTGCTATGGAAGAAGTCACTAGATCAACAAGATCTCTCAAGAAGTATGGGATAAGAACATCAACCCTTTTGCTAGTGGTGCCTACCCCTCCACATAGAAGACAGTGACCAAGTTTCCTTTGAGTTCACTTGGTTTGCCTCTTATGCTTGGGTTTAATGTGTTTAACTCACCTGCTGTATTTGGTGAAGTTTCCCAGACTTAGGATGTTGTTTATTAGGTTTGATGATTTTATGAATATTGTTAAAGGCTTCAAAATTGTCCTTGGAAAGCAATTTTAGTGCAAGTAGAACGATCAAGTGTGAGCTAAACCTGTTTGTAGTGTTGAAGACTGCTGTTAAGTTGCATTCTTTTTATGTTAAAAGTAAAATACACTTGTGCTATACTCAGGAAATGCATGATTCTACTACCAACCTCGTGTAAAGTTTGATTAGTAAACGGGCTACATAGGCAAATGCTAACAAGAGTTTTAAGACGGAACCAAACATAAAAATATTGCATTGAAAAAGTGATGTATTCAATTTCTTTAAGGTGGATGTACAAAATCTACATTGTCTTTTCCCTCAATTCCATTGCCTGTTTGATATGTTGGCAGCAACTGAGGCACTTTTGTTTATGGCAGATGATATGCTCTCTCAACTTTGTTGGGCATGCCAACTTTTTATAATGTGAATGTGGTTGATGGTGGCCAGCGGCCGCAGGTGGCCAAGTCGATATGGTGGCCGAAGGTAGCTCCGTGATTTGAGAGGTTAAAAAATATAGGGAGATGATTACAAGCACTGAGTCTTGGCTCATCTCACAAAGATTCTAATTTCAGAATCTACTCTATGTCAAAAGGATTTATGATTTAATGCAGGATTTTTTAATTCTTGATTTTGTCATAAATCCAAACTTGGATCTATACGAGGTCTCAGTCTACAGTGAGAAAGTGCCTCATATCTCTCACCGTGTGCAAATTTTTTGTATCGTTCGATGAAGATGACTATATGACATTATCGTGGACTATCTGCATTAAATCATTTTTATTCACTGTATCATCTCTTTTATACTTCCATTCTAACAAGATCATGTTCAGCATAGTTACAAAACCCCCCAAAAACTAAATATTTAGAAACCAAATTCTCAGCAGCAAGCACATAATTATCAAATCTTTAAAATGTTTTTAACAAGAACATTACATTCAAAAGTCAAGAACATCACCATCTTCAATAAAAAAACACCACTAAAAAACTTTTAAAAATAATAGCAACATAGAAGTTCAATTTAATTCATTACATTCCCTCTTAAAAGATGTGCATGTCGACCACGGGCTTGAGGTAGATTTAAATGATGAAGATACGGTACAAGATTTCATTTGGAGTTTTTTTGTTTAAACCCTTTCTCTTTTTACATTTGTTGTCGATTCGTTCTCCCACCACTCTTACTTTCTCTGGTTTTGTAATTAATATGATACCAGCAATAACATATGCTTCCAATTAGTGTGATGTTGTGTTGCGTGTTAGAGGCAAATCAGGTGTCCAAAGTAACCCATACACCGTCACAATCCAGCAATTGTAAATTTGTAATTACAACATTAAACTTGCGCACATGAGAGATATCATTTGCTCATCCACGCTAGCACGAGCCCTATACGAGACTGATTTTTATCCACCATTTATTCTCCCTTGGTGAGCCTCTCATTTCAATACACACTTCCGCCCACAAATTAACTCGGTTTGTGCAGGTCTCGGTTTAGGCGGGTATCGGTCTGGTCGGATGGGTTGTTCGGAATCTGTTAGCGCAGTTTTTTCAACCCATTGCATCTCTCCTTGTGAGAAGTCTACCTTATACTCTCTTCCTACCATTGAATCACTCTTCCTCTCCATGGCTCTCCATCAACTCTCCTTAAATGACGATGAAGAACTCGAAATCCTTAGCATTTTCATATGAGAACAAATTGTTCATTCGGCAGTAATTACAAATGAACTAATTTATCATTCGTCTAAAAATATATTGTGAAAAATTGTGAGATCAAATTATTTTTTTAAACCATAGCCTTAGAATGAGGGTAAATTATTATGAGACACAAGGATTGACATAGCGGTATATTATTTGAACAATTATTTTTAGAACAATTTCTGTGACAACCAAAGATATAGAAAGAATTAATAAAAAAAGTATGAATACAATGTAAATATATGAGAGAGTTCTCTAAAAAATTGTATGATCGTACAAATATCATTTTTCTTTCGTATAATGCCACATTGAATATCTCTCCTAGTTGGCCTACCAACATCATTAATATCGTCTTCTCACCTTATAAAAAAAGGTATTGATTTATTTTCTCCTTTTTCAACAGTAAATGTTAACAATAACACAATTTAAAATAAATAATTATTTAATAAATAAATACTTACTGAGGGGAGAAAAGAAATTAATAATTATTGAATTTAATTTTTTTGGGGTCAAGTCATTTAAAATTTTCCAAAAACATAAAAACTTGTTGAAATTACCACGGAAAGACGAATAATATGATATTTCAAAGACTAGTTTTGTATTTTTGAAAAAAAGAAATGAAACAATATCTCGAATAACCAACCTGTGCTGAATGAACAAGCATATTTCCTCCCTGTATAAGGCACCAGACCACACTAAAATCCATTGAGCACCTTACTCCCTTTCACCATCTTATTTACAATATTTCCCTCACTAATTTCCTTTTGGTTTTGGTTCCATTTTTATTGGGAAAAACCCAAGTCCCATATCGGATAGATAAGACTTTTGATAAAAGTTTATATAAAGGAGACAATCCACACCTTATAAGCCAAGTTCCACATTAAGACACTTTACTTGAAGATCAATAATTTACTTAATAGAATCATTTCCATTTCCTCAACAATTAACTAAAAAAATGCTTCCTAACTTTTCTTCAGTGAAATGTCCATCTAGAGATGAAAAGTGCAGCCAAACAAATGCTATAAATTGAAATTTATAATTTTGCATTGCCTTGGATCCGTGCTTGGTTAGTCCCACATTGACAAGGAATGGAGGACATGTGGTGTCAAACTCTCGTAAGGGACCTTAACGTTTAATTAGTACACTGTTGCTTTCCTTCAAGGACTACAAGAGAGAGATGCCACATTTTTCAACAAAAGCTTAAGGCAATGCATTAGGTATGTAGGTCACTTCTCTCGTGTATATAACATTTAGTCTATTCACAGTCGATGTGAGACACATCATTTTAAAGATGAAACAGAAGGAAATGAGGTATTAAGGTGAGAATTTTCTTTCATGCAGGAACATATTAGGTATGTAGGTCACTTCGCTTGTATTGCCATTGCATTTCCAATCTTTTATTACCATGGTTTCATCTTCTCATTGTGGAATTGTCCAACAAAGAATAAAAAATCAGTATTAAGGTGAGAAATTCAATTTTGACACTATTGATGAGACATTCTTAAAGAAAACATTCAAGTCTCGTGTAGAATTGTTTGGAGGGACAATGTAGAAAAATTAGAATTGAGTGACATACCATGCATTCAAGTCTCTGCATCATCCTTCTTATAAAAGCCTTATATTAATTTCAGAATTTTTTTATCTTACTTCTTTTTCATTGGTTGTAGTTTAGTTCATGATATACATCAATTTAGACAGTACAGAAACATATTCTCATCATAGTTGTTACTTGAGTATTGTTTCTCCTGTAATTACTTATAGATTTTCTTATATTTGAGAACCTATGAGCACGAACACTCCTACGTGTCCAACACCGACACGACACCAACACTTGTAATTACACTGAATTATGTGATTTTTCAAATTATTAACTGTGTCGACGTGTCAGTGTCCGTGTCGTGTCCGGTGTACGTGTCTATATCCGTGCTTCATAGTTGAGAACTTTTAGTGGTTAGGTAGCACAAAAGAGGCCTCGCCTATCTAAAGAGGTGTAATATTGAACCGCTGACCACTAGCTCAAGGGGTTCAAATCATAGTTTTACACCAAGGACACCAACCAGGTTATAATTGTTTGACCTGGTTACGTGGTTTCCATGAGTAAGAATTGGAGAAAAAGTATTGTAACTGCTGTAGTGTTCCAACAGTAACATTAAGGATTTGTGAGGTAAAAAAGGAACTCCCTTGTTCAAAGTAAATGAGATATTTTGTGATGAGAAAAAGCATGTATAAGCTGTGTCGGCAATAAGTTGCATCATCAGAGCATAATGCAAATAGAAGTATTATCAACACTCATTTCTAGTTAACACCCATTCTCTTATTGAGTAAACAACCACTTCAGTCTCGAAAAGTGTCAATCGTTGTTATAATAGTCCTGGACCAATCAAAATTTAAAAACATCAAAAACCTCCTAAGTGAAACTTCCGTTTGTCAAATTCATCCCTAACCTTAACTATGGTCAATTTTCTGTTTGTTTTAAATGACATGTCGCAAATGTTTTGTAATCCTTGCCTCATGAGCTAATGATATGTCAACTTATTGAGATGATAACGTTGAAGGATGAAAATGACCAGATTAAAAGAGTGATGGAGGGGAAGGGGTTTGGAGGGTTCTGACTTTTCTTGATAGAATATAATGGCTACATACATTGTTACCCCACACTTACCATTCTTTTAACACATTCTTTTCCATTTATAACCATTCTGACCCCACGAGCTTCTCGGTATTCATTAATCGGTACCATTTGTTGGCTCCATATCCAACCACCACAACACCGTGGCAAGTTCTGTTTCACACATGCTGATGAAAACACATTGCATCAACCAAAATCTAAATTTGATAGATCATTAATCGGAACAATATTATTATATATCGACAAAATCTAGCGATTGTGATACGACTTATTCTTGCATTAGATGAGTTAAAAACAATGAGAATTATAGCCTTGGTTTTGTGCAGAAGGCTTTATTGGATCTTATAAAGTACCTGCATAATTTTGCAGGTGTGGTTGTAGGGAGTTTGTGGAGAGATTTAGGCCTTGCTTTGAAGATAATTTTTGTTCTTGGTTCATGTATACGGCACTCTCTAGTGGACATAGTGTTTTGAGTTTTACATGGTGCATTTGGTGAATATGAGAAAACTGGAACATGTATAGACCCAACTCTATTCGAACAGGGCTCAAAAAAGTTTAAATTTTTCGTCTAAACATGATTTTTTCTTTGGATTTTTAAAAATTATTTTTTCAACCCATTGTATCTCTAAAATTATTTCTAAAAATCTAATTTTATAATTTTTCAAACAGTAATATAAGACATTAATTCTCTTATCTATAAGAGTATATAAAAGTTATACAAGATTTTTTTCAGTTGAATTTTCATATTCCAGTTATACCTTTAAATAAATTAATATTGTTAAAAAAAAAAAATCAGATTTTGTATTATATTTGTTATATTGTTGATAAAAAATAAGCATAGTTTTTTTTTTGTGGTGGCCGGGGTTTGAACCCCGAACCTTGCATATATTATGCATTGTCCATACCAACTGAGTTAAACTCACGAGGACAAAAAATAACATAGTTTGTTATTATTATAAAACCACATACATATATACATATAATTTAATAAAAATCAAAACATCGTAAAAAGAACATTACTTCTAAATTACACGAGTTAATACACTAAAAAAAAAAAAAAAATACTAAAATAGAGACATAACTTTCTACATGTGTTAACACAATAAAATAGATAAGGTTAGAAGAATGTTAAGCAGTACCCTCAGGGCATTAGTTAAGCAGTCAAAATAAGTAACTTTTTATAAAAAGTGGTGTAATTATTACTTAACCAAAAATCAAAACTTATATTTTCAAAATAAATTTTCTAATTATAGTTTCCTTAATCATTGTCCTCAGAAGACACTTGTTAACAAGACCCAAAAGATAAATAGAAGAGACAAATACGGAAAGCTCAACAAAAAATTGAACTGCATTGAGAGAGCAAATCTTTATTATATGTGAGCTGAAGTTTCCAAGACAACCCTTCTTATAGCACCTAATGATGATGCTAAATTTAAAAAAGTTGGCTCGAAAAATTAGAACTAACATACATCGTTTATTGAATGAATCTAAAAAGTGAAAAGTTTCTTACATTTGAGACCGAAGGGAGTACAATACAAGTATAAGTATAACATTCAGACCAAATTTAAACTGAATTGAGATATTCTTCGAAGAATGGGCTCTTAATTTATAGGCTTAAAACGGGAAAAAAAAATGGTCCTTCATTTATCATTTTTGCTACATTTTTCGTCCTACCCCCCATTTTTCCTCCAAAAACGCACATGTGTCAGAATTTTAACTGATGTGGCAAATAAAACACCTATGTGACACTGCATATGTGGATAATATGATTTATATAATTGGAGAAATTAATTATATTATTATGGAAAAACATTTTAACATTTTCAGAAATAACAACAAATTAAAAATTAAAGATATATAAGGGGGGAACTTAATAGAAACCCTAGTTTCTCAAAACCCCCAAATCGATTTCTCTACTCAAAGATAGAAACCCAGAAACGAAAAATTCTTCTTCTTCCTTGCTTCCATCAGCTCGATTCGACCATGGCAGATAAGGGTAAAGCAAAAGCTGGAGATGGACCATCATGGTGGGACCAAAGAATCGACCCAAAATAGTGTTTCAGGTATGTAAGGAATCTCAAAAATTAGGGTTTTTTTTGGTTGTTGTGCTCAATAAAGAATATTCCTTGTACATACATGCTTTAGCCATTGTTTATTTCTTGTTTGAGCATATTAATGATGTACCCACATACTTTAATGTTTGTTTGTGTCATGGTTGAGAATATTTATGAGGTTCTTTATGAGATTCCTTGACCCACTTGCACCATGTGTGAAATATTGTGTTGTGTTGCTGTCTATTTTTAGAGTTGTTTATTCAAAGTGGCAAAGTGGTCCACATGTGCTGGATATTATTTTATTGCTGACTATATGTGGTTGTTGTTGTTTGCACAGGCCAAGTGAGGACCAAGTCTTGAAGTTACGTTTTAACCATGGGGGGCTATATGGGTAGATTTGTAACTTTCCCTGTAAGGCTATATGTAGGGGGCTGTGTAAATGAGGTGGAAGCCACTTTTGGTGCTGATAAGTTGTGCTATGAAGACATTAAAAAACTGGTCCTCAGTTATGGATTTTTGAAGTTCAAGTGTTTGTGGTACCAACATCCAAAACACCCATTTCAGCGTGGACTTAAGCCTTTAAAGAATGATGGTGACTTGTTGGAGCTTGTTGCTGATGCTAGAGGGTGTAATGTGGTTGATGTATTTGTTGAACATGAAGTGGATATTCCTGAAGTTGTGGATTTTTGTGATGAAGGTCCTTTGGTTGAAGAGCTTAGGGATGAAGGTGAAGGTTGTTCTGATGTTGAAGAAGTTGTTATGGAGGAGGTTAGAAATGCAGGGACCACTGAGGTCATAAATGAAGGTGCTGGGAAAGGAGGAGGTATTGGTGAAGGTGCTGAAGATGGAGGTTGTTCTGATGTTGAAGAAATTGTTATGGAGGAGGTTAGAAATGCAGGGACTACTGAGGTGAACAATGAAGGTGTGAACTATGAAGGTGACAACAATGAAGGTGACAACAATGAAGGTGTGAACTATGAAGGTGGGAACTGTGAAGGTGAGATCAATGAAGAAGTTATAGAGGAACCTGATGTCAGAAATGAGGTGAATCAAGATGATGAAGAAGATGATTATCTTAGTGAAGATGATGAATACTATGTTGCAAGTGGGGGTAAAAGTGAATTTGACACTGACTTTGACATTGGTGATGAGGGAGAAGAACAATGGGATTGGACACATGATTTACCTGAGGATACATTTGCTGGCAGTAATGAAGGAGTTGTGAACAATGAAGGGAATGAGACACAAGGTGTGAACAATGAAGGAGCTGGATATGAAGGGTCTTCCCAAGATGAGAGTGATTTACACACTCCAGTTGAAAGTGATGATGAACTGGTTCACAAAAGA
>Ga0315914_1002931_pt1 | contig 26123 bp, 12 predicted proteins | sample MpolenodulesMG_FD_203920 | JGI IMG/M metagenome (GOLD analysis project Ga0315914, IMG submission 203920) | Medicago polymorpha root nodule microbial communities from Los Angeles, California, United States - elongated nodules | ecosystem: Host-associated > Plants > Roots > Nodule | place: USA... | reverse complement strand
AGAAGTCCATGTAGTCAATGAGACGAAATTCGTAGCTCCAAACTTAACTAGTGAATTAACACATCTATTGTCTTCCCTCACGATATGGGTAAAGGAGATCGTCCAAGGAAGAGAGAAGAGCTTCATAATGAGAGAAAAAAATAGTCCCACGATGATGAAAATAGAAGTTATGGACATCTTCAATCAAATCCAAAGCCGCTCTAAAGTCCGATTTCAAAATAATAAACCTATGACCAAGGTCCCATGACAAACTTAAGACCTCGTCAAATGACTGAAAGTTCAACAAACATATTAGATGCTATACCACAAAAACCAGAAAAACCATGAATATAAATCTCATTAGTCTTTGAAGAGGTCACCAAAACCATCATCATTTGGATTGGCTTTCATACAACCATCAGTCGGTGGATGCCAATAAACGAAGGATAGCATGATCCTCCTATCGAGCAAGAGCATTTATCATAGGAAAATTATATGAGAATAATGAGAATACATGTGAACCTTTAGATCAAACATAAATGACTCAGATTAAAAATCATAATTTTAAACAACCCATGGACTCTCCCTAGTCTATCAATTTTCATGAACCAATTCACTGTTCATCTTCTCCATGTAACTCGCATCATATCTCAATTTCCATGGCTTCTACTTCAAAGAAGAAGGTTAGTTCTTCTTCTGATTCTCACATTCATGATGACATTGCTTTCTCCATTCTCTCCAAATTGCCTATTAAATCTCTCAAACGTTTTACTTGTGCTAAAAAATCATGGTCACGTCTTTTCCAAAACCCTAATTTCATGAACATGTTCCGCACCAATTTCCTCATTTCCAAACACGACGACGACTCCGAAACGCGTCTCCTCGTAAAGGAACATTTACCAAAGTTTGCCATTCAGCAATCTCTTTCCATCCTTTCTGGTGAAAGGTTTGAGAATAGGGTTAATTTGGAATGGCCACTTTCTCTTCACAATGCCAATGCCAATGCCAATGATCCTCCTATTTTCATTTTGGGTTCTGCCAGTGTTAATGGCACTCTTTGTCTCTACCAAGGGTTAAGGACTGTGTTATGGAACCCTAGTACCTCAGAATTCAAGATCATTCCTCATAGCTTGTTTAATTTTCCTCCTTATGGTTTTGGTTATGACTGTGTTATGAATGATTTTAAGGTGATTCGGAAGCTTAGATATCCCAGAGAATATGAAGGCAAGTTGTATGAACCTTTTTGGGAGATATATAGCCTCAAAAGTGATTCTTGGAGGAAACTTGATGGATTTGATGATATGCCTGTTTCTTACACAGGTATAATGTCTATGGTGAACTTGAATGGATTTTGCCACTGGTTTACCGGAAGACATGATAATGATATAGTGTCATTCGACTTTAGCAAGGAGACATTCGTTGCAACTACCTTACCTTCTTCAGATGTAAAATATAGATCATACAGGTTTAACTTGGTGGAGTTAAATGAGTCTCTTTCTGTCATCTATAATTACGACAGGACGCCTGATTTTCACATCTGGGTTTTGGGTGAAGTGGGTGTCAAGGAATCATGGACCAAGCTCTTTGTTGTCGGGCCTTATAATTGTTCGATTGTCTGTCCTATCTCAGTAGGGAACAAGAACCGTATATTTTTCAGGGAAGAAGATTCTGAGCTAGGCTGGTTTGATTTAAGCACCCAAAGAGTTGAGGTAATTGGAGTTAACGGAGCATCATTTTGTTCACACATCGTAATCTACAAGGAAAATCTTCTTCCTTTTCCTAGGAATGAATAATTTTTTGTTTTTGTAGTTTAACTATTATGAAGTTATTTAGAAACTGTAGTTTTGTATGTGTGGCAGCTGCACATGTGACTAGTTCCAGAGTTCTATACTCCATAACACTAAGTGACTTTGTTATTTGACATTTATTTGTATGGAGAAATGAGATATATAACCTACTTGTTCTTGGTAGCAATTAAAATCTAATTGATTGATATAAATTGCCTATTTACTCTACTCTGTTTATGTAATGTGGAAAAGCTTAAGGCCTTGTTGCTTCAATTGATAATTAGTTTTAAGCCATTCAGGTTTGTTGTGCCTAGAGTGTGCCACATGATCAGTGCATGTGAATTTCGTTGTTAGAAGTCAGTTATAGAATTGTTTTGTTGCTTCAGAAAATGATTCTCCACATCATATGCCTTTCCTCAGCACCAAAGGTATGGTAATGTTTTGTTGCTTCATGCTTAGTTAGTTCTATCTTTTGTTGTAGACGACGGCCTTGATATTGTTAGTAGTGTTATTATTTTTGGTGATACACATATTTGACTGCATTATTTCTACAAAATTGAAGCTTTATCTTAGTTAGAATATATCACAAAAGAAAGATATCGCGTGCCAAATTGGGCGGATAGACTGGTTTGGTGTATTAGGTGTGGGTAGCAGAATTGGATTATTGCTTGTTTATGCTCAATAGACTTGTTTTTTTATTTATTATTTCTAGCCTAATCATAGTATACCTTGTGTAAGTCATTTACAAGAATAAATTGGAGTAAATGCCAGAGATTTAATGTTAGATGAACTCAATTATAGGTTTCATTCCGGTCTGTGTGTTCCTTTGCAAACCGGCATTATACCTTTTCTATGTGGGGGTCTTCATATTGCATAGTTTAACTATTGAGCTTTATGATATAGGTGTTATGTGCATAAAAGGGAAGTTTTATGAATGCCTGATTTTATATTCCCCACGTACATAGTTCAGCTTCTCTGTTTTAGACAAAAGGTTCTATAAGTTTTCGAAGATCCAAGATGGCAAGTTTATTAAATAATGTGTGATTGTGCATGCATTTTTTGTAAAGGATTATATTCGGGGTACATGTTGAACTTGAAAGAGTGAATCTATCAAATAAGCTGTACATTACCCTTGGACTTTTCTGTAACTTATAGTTACTCTTATTTTGGATGTATCACTACTGCCTGCAGTGAACCATACTGCTTGTAGTATTGTTTAGTTCCTCACTTGGATTGATTAATATACTAAAACAACTCAGTCAGAATCCTTCTCCAATAGATGAGGTTCTATTATTTTTTTCTCTAATGAGTGATTCATTTGACTAATATAAAACTAATTGCAAATTTACTGTTTTATGTGGTGAGTTGGAGAAACCAGCTTACTCAAGCCTAATGTTCATGAATATCAGGGCTTAGAGCAACATGGTTGAATACAAAAAATTCCTTACTGCCATAATATTGGTTCATTGATGAGGAAAAGTTAACCTGTGTATAGACAAAAAAGTTAGTAAATTGGTACACCTGTCTTAATGATTTTTATGCCTACTTTAGTTATTTATTATTTCAATTCAATGCTTTTAAATAGTGTGTTCTGTTATTGCATTTGTTGAAGATTGTAAATCCAAGACAATTCAAATTTGGGTGGAAGTCCTCTCTGATAATATGGAATTGAAACTTTTAGTAGATAATGCATGCATATTCAGGTTATGTATTTGCTACACTTATGCCTCAACTAGAATAATGAATGTCAATTGCAACTGCTTTTGCACCTTCTTTTAACGTGACTTGAACAATTTCAAGGAGTTTTAGTTGTCCATTTGCTATGGGTTTATTCATCATCTGGGATTAGATGAACCATTTGAAATTTGTTGTAGAATATAATCGTATTTTAGAGCGCTTTATCTGTGTGCCGCTCTTCTGTTTGTGTTAGAAATCACAGGAACATAGAGATTTTGATGAATCTCATATGTAAAATAAGCATGAGAACTTGAAAAAAATAGAAACTCATTAGAGTTCGTTCATATTGATATTTGATAGAGATGGTAAATGAGTACATCAGAATTGAGATGCTCTATATGTGGAGCTTTTGTATTTGATTTTTTTTTATTGGATTAGAGTACCCTTTAGACTAGTTTTTAAGAAGAAAATTTAGATAACTGGAAGCACATTTCATACAAAGTTAGCTGTGGAAAACCACTAATGTCATTAAAGATTTACAATTGAGTTTATTTATATACTACTAACTGATAAATTTTGAACTTAATATCCATGTCATGTAAGCTGAAGATTTAACCATATATGTCAATGATCACTGTTGGTCCTTTATGTTAACTTTCTATAGTATTTTGGTTTTGAAAAGAAAAAAATGTGAACGGTAACAAACTAAAGTCGTCAAAATTGGAAAAACTTAGAAAAATATATCTAACTAGGATCATTTGGGCAAAATATGAATAACCATGCATTTGGGTAAAACAAAGAACAATTACTTTCTTGGGCAAATTAAGAAGTTATACCTTATATGATTCTAGCTAAGCAAGGAAAAGGGAATACCCAACCTAGTTGCATCAAAAAACCAAAATATACAATAAAGAATAATCTCCATGACAAGAAAACCCATTTAACCATAATATCTAGACTTTCATATAAATACACAAACAATGAAACATATAACTCAACAAGTGTCACAATCAAAGCATTTGTATAACTACAATTTGGTGAGGCACAAATAATAATATTTACTCTAAAGTTATTATGGCTTTCAATTCACAACGTACATTTAGAGCACCAACTTTCCGGTCACAACTTTCAGTTCGTCGTGTGTACGAGACTATGCAGCCTCCATCAGAGACGAAAGAAACTCCTGAAGCTTACCTTCTTCATGTTTATCTTCCTGGTATATGCCTTTAACTTGTTCACATGGTCGTTAATTTCGTAAGTACAATTCATATGATGCACACGGTAGAATATTTAATATTGCAGTGTGAGTTTGAATCTACAATTCTTCGCATCAACTGTGTCATTGTTATATTATTTTCAAATTTATTTATTTTACTTAGAAGTCCAAAAATTTGTGTCTATGGTCTGCTATATAATCAAACCAAAACTATACTTCTGTTTTGATTTTGTAGGTTTTGCAAAGGATCAAATGAAGATTGAGTTGTTGGACATGTCACGAAAGTTGAGGATTACAGGTGAACGACCGATTCCAGGCAACAAATGGAGAAAATTTGACGAAACATATCCTGTTCCAGAAAATAGTGTGGCAGAGAAACTTGAAGCCAAATTTGAACAAGGTACTCTCATCCTTAAAATGCAAAAGAAGCCAATTTCACAATCATCACAAGTAGCTCCTCAACAAGAAGTAGAAAAAAGTCCTTCAAATAATAAAGATTTAGATGAAGCAAAGGTTGAAAAAGTCCAAGAGACCAATATTCCACCACCACAATCTACTAAATTGGAAGAATCAACTAAAGACATGAAAAGTGATTCACCTCAAACTTCTCAAAGCATTGAAAAAAAGACACAAAATAATGATGACTCACCATCTCAAATACCTAAAGAAACAATTAGCAATGACAATAACCCTCAAAAGGGTCAACAAGAATTTGAGCCAAAACCAACATCCATTGACACAACCAAAAATCAAATAGATGAAAAGCCTCAAAAGGGTCAAGAAGAATTTGAAACAAGACCAGCATCAATAGAGAGAGCCAAAACACAAATAGATGAAAAGCCTCAAAATGGTCAAGAGGATTTGGAGTCAAAACCAACATCCATAGAGAGAACCAAAACACAAACAAATGAAAAGGCTGAAAAGGGTGAAGAGGAAGTAGAGCCAAAAACAATAGAAAAAATGGTTACCAAAGAAAATTTAGAGGAAAAGACAGTAGGAATGAGTGCTGAAGATGCTGAGAAAGAAAGGAACTCAAAGAAGGAGGGAGTTGAGGAGAAAAATGAGAAGACTTATGAGTCAAGCAAGAATCAAAACTTAGAAGAAAAGGAAGTTGAAAAAGCAGAAAATTCTGCTCCAAATGTTCCAGAGAAGGAAAAGATATCTTGCTGCAGAATTCCTCCCAATCAAGAAGGAAAGAATGGAATCAAAAAATTTGCTGCTACTTCTTCTCAGTTTGTGACAAGAATTGCTGGAGGGAAATGGAGTGGTGAAGAGAGACATTTAGTTGAAAATGTAGGTGCTGCAGTTCTAGTGATTGCTGCATTTGGAGCCTATGTGTCATATTGGTTTTCCTCTTGAGGGAACACTATTATGAACTAGTTCTACTCAATCCTTTCTCACACTTGCACATCAATAAATAAAGAGCCATAAATCATGGTTTCTTAAACACATATCAGTCCATGACTCCTAATTTCTAATTTATTGGAATATCAAATGAAAAGTTGTAATGATCTTACTTGATTATATATAAATTATTATCTATTATCTCAGACGATGGTTTTAAACTGTGGATGCGATTGCGGTTACGATTACTCCTCTACAAACCTTTATATTGCTGAAAAAAGAGGGAAAATACAGCCGATACGGTCAAAGTTTCAGTTGTAATGTTGCGTCGAAGACCTCAAAATTCATTATATTGTTGTTGCAATCGCAGTTCTGAACCACAATTTAAAAATGTCTTACACCTGCCGGATTATCGCAAGATTTCTTAAATGAAAAAGAAGCTAAAATGAATAGAGAATGAGATGAGGTAGAGAAAAGAGGGTGATTTTCAATAGGAAAGAACATATAATGGATAGCATATAAGTTACCTAATAACAGATTTTATGTTGTGTTATCATGATTTTGATGGTGACTAACCAACCGAATTTCCTCTATACGTAAGAGTTAAAAACCTACCGGAAAACAGTACACCATGTCCCAAATTACAATCAAAAGAAGCTAAATGAGTTCCCAAATGGACACGAAAAATACAACTGCAAGATGCATTTCCTCCGATAATACATTTAAATACAAGTCAAACACATTTAAATCTTATAACTACACAATTTATAATGCAAAAATTACCACTTTTAATGCTTAAACAATAGATAAAGCACACTTGTTAATCTTTTCCTACTAATTTGTATTTGTATTGAAAAATTCTCTAAACTAACACGTAATCTATTCCGGTGTACAAGGGTTCTTAATTAAAAATTAATTGATGTTACAAAGACCGCGTTAATTATTTTTTGAAGCAACCGCGTTAATTTTTTTAACACGCGGCTTACAAACCATAAATGAGTGATTTCCATCGTCCACCCTCATCATCAAGTCAACTGAAAGAACCTAACAACATTTGGATGAGAATATCCTTCAAAAAAACATTTGGATGAGAATAAAAAGAAAAAAAGAAAAAAAAACATTTGGATGAGAATTGAAATGAAAAAAAAAACCATTTTAACTTAACCAAAGATTTGGATTCGGATTCAATTGTTCAATCTTGAGTGAGAATTTTCCTACACATGGAAATTAATCTTTATAGCTGTGTGTAAGCGTAGAAAATATCGTATTTATAAATAAAGGTAAATATATTTTTAATCCTTTTAAATATATCGGACTTTCGTTTTAGTCCATCTATATTTTTTATTTTTATTTTTCGTCCTCTAAATATTATATTTTTAAGGTATCAAAAATCGTCTCTGTGTGCTTAACTCAGTTGATAAAGACAATGATATGCAAGGTCCGGAGTTCGATCACCGGACACCACCAAAAAAAATAAAGGTATCAAAAACCAATTATTTTTAGAGGGATTTAAATAAAAATTTGATATATTTACGAGACTTAAAACATACTCCCTCTGTCCCTGTATGTAAACCCCCTTTGCTTTTTTCACATTTCTTAAGAAAAGTTGTCAGTGTAATTAATGTGTCTGTTTTGTGTGTGAATATTACCAAATTGTCCTTTGTTTGTATGTGTATTAAATTTGACTTTTCAAATTTCAAGACAAGTTAGTAATATTAGTTAGGGGTATGTTTAGGAAAAAAATAATAAATGCATCTAGTAATTTGAAAATGGGTTTACATTTAGGGACAAAAATAAAGTCAAATGGGTGCTTAGATATAGGGACGGATGAAGTATTAAAAAAAATAAAAAAAGTCAACTAAGGAATGTTTAAGAAAAAGGAACACCTAATTCACGAATGAAAAATAAACACAGAAATACAAAATTCTCATTGGTCATAAAACTCAAAGTAGGTCCCATTTGAATCCATGTCATCACACCTTTTCCAAAACCCGTCCCCGACCAAATCCTCACCATCATCCTCAAATGTTTCTTTACTCACGAATCCAATCTCTTAACATAATATTCCAAATCTGTCATACCCACGTTACCAACAGTTCATAAAACCTCTTCATTCTTTCACTCTCACGTCACATCACGTCAGTGACGGATCCAGAAATTTTGGAAAGTGGGGACACCAGATATATATATAAATTTAAAACATTGAATGATTTTCTTATATTCAATACCATCAAAAGTATCTCTATACATAAGTAACTAAACAATTATTTAACCATTCATCTCCCATGCAATTTAGATTCTGATTATTGACAAGGTTGTGTTGTTGTGTCAAGGTGTGTGTGTATATGTGTAGGCCAAGAGAAAAATGGTGTGTGGTTTGTGTGGGCCATTTGATCAACATTTCAACTATTACTATAAATTACTACTATTACTACCACCTAAAATTAAATTTCTACAAAGTTAGTGTAGGCACAGGCCTACATACCTTTGTACCTACATCCGTCCCTGCGTCACGTCACATAACGATAACATTCACACCCCTCTTCTTCATCAAAAACCATTTCCCACTTCTTTCCTTCCCCTTAGAGATTATACCTTTGAGATTCACACAACTTGTACACATGAGTATTGAGTACTATATTGAATGGATCTGGCTATTCCTTACATGCAACTCATCTGGAAGGGGGATGTGGAGTCGGAGCACACATAGCTCACATAACTCATGGTGTGGTGCGGAACACACGACAACCAATGATGCTCTTCTAAAGAGGACAATAACTTTCACTTGGACATTAACTTGAGGCCAAAATGACTTGCATAGTTCAACTTAGGTGCAAGTTTGGTATAGCAGATCAAGATGAAGCTCAACATAATTTGAATGATCAAGTTGAACTATGCATGACCTGAATGGTAAAGGTTGTGCTAGACATGACTTGATTAATCAAACAAGTGTTGAGTACAATTTGACTAGTCAAACTAAAAAATTATAGATCATGTGTGATATAGTCATTCATACAAATCCACAATTCATCAAATATAAAATTCGTTAAAATATATACATTTGTTGTTTATTTGGTCTACCAATGCAATGCTACACATATTATTGTATTACCGTGTGCAAGGGTTCTTAATTAAAAAACTAATGTGACTAATTTCAACATTAAGTTTTGGGTCACACGTTTTGCAAAAAATAAATTAGTAATTTCCATCAGCCACCATAAATTAATAAAATAAATAAAAAATGGAACCCCTTTGTACAATAAAAAAACAAAAACCCCTAATTAACGAATGAAAATTAAACACCAAAATACCAAATCCTTATTGGTCAAAATACTCAGAGTGGGTCCCAGTTGAGTCCACGTCATCAAACCTTTTTCAGAAAACCCCACCGACCAAACCCTCCCACGTTGATTCTATCCCAATAAGACGGAATATTCCAAACTTCGTTAGTCCACGTTACCAAAAGTCCACATTATTTACATCTCTCCGTTGCTTCACTCTAACGTCACGTTATGTCTCACCCCTCTCCTTCATCGAAGTTTACTGTTCAAGAACGAAAAGCATTTCTCACTTCTTTCCTTCCTCCCATTTTCTTCCCATTAAATTCTCCATTCATTCATTTTCCACATTCATCACAACAATGACGATTTTCAAACTCTTCCTTCTATTTTCTTTCCTCGCATTTTCCTTCTCTCTAGAAACCCCCAACCACCACGCGTTTGCACGTCCCTTAATTCTCGAATACGCTGAACACGAAGAAGAAGTTTCGTTACGGTGCAGAAGTTGGAGATTCGCGGGTGAAGCGAATAATTTGAGTCCATGGAAAACTGTGCCGAAAGAATGTGCGGAACATGTGAAGGAGTATGTGAATGGAAAAGGTTATGTATATGATTTGGAAATAGCGAATAAAGAAGCTGGTGAATTTGCGAAAAGTGTGAAGCTTAAAGATGATGGATTAGATGCTTGGGTTTTTGATATTGATGAGACTTTGTTGTCTAATTTGCCTTATTATGCTGCACATGGTTATGGGTAATTATATTAATATTTTCATAATTTTTTTTTATTTTTTTATTATGTTTATGATTTTTTGTGTTTGATTTGTATTTGATATCTAATTTTAGATGTGTTTTTAAAATGTGAAAATTATAATGCAGCTGTGGTGGTGAAGTTTTGGATGAAAAAACAATGAATTGCTATTTTAATTTCCTAATTATAGGCATTGGATGGATGAACAAAGTTGTTTATGAAATTAAATAAATTCGTGCATTATATTAGTATATAAGAAATAATTTAGGAATTAATCAATAGGGTTTGGGTCTAGGGAATTGTATTAATCTATTAGCAACAATGTAGGGATTAACTTAGGGATGAAGAAAGTGTGGTGAGTCAATGTTCGAATCCCGAATGGAAGAGGTATCATATTTAGTTTCTGATATGCCTCAAAACGGATTACCTCTGATGTAGGGAATATATATCAAAACATAAGGAAAATGTTAGTCATATGCAATATTATAAAGTAATGCAATTTGGAATGGAAATTACTATTAACTTAACTAATCGGCTTATAATCAGGAACATGGGTGAATAGGTAGGCACTAGGCACAATTGTTTATGATTTTAGGTGTTTGAGGTTAATTGTTTAGCAGTTTTTGGTATTTTTCAGGATCTAATATACCCTAATACTATATGCTTATTGTCCCCAGGCACAAAAGATAGTAATAATGTACCAAAACAATTGTCCTTAGTTGTTTTTGGATAAAGTAGGAACTTGGAACTTAAACTCATGCTGCATTTAATCACATTTTGTGGTATCTTATTTTTCCTTAATTCTTACACCTGTGTTGCTTTTTGGTGTGAGATTTGGAAAAAATAGTTTTGAATAAGTTTTGAATAAGTTCCTTTTCTGATTCTAAGATTTCAACAATATTAATACAAATAGTTGAAGTATTTGGCCATATTTTTGGGCATTAGCAGGTTTCTTTGTATATACTTCCTCAACAAATGGATGTTTTTAGTTATTTCTCTTATCAAATTTTAAAATGTGGTTGCAGGTTCGAGGTGTTTGATCATGCCAAGTTTGATGATTGGGTGGAGAAGGGGGTAGCACCAGCCATAGAACCCAGTTTAAAGCTTTATGAAGACATTTTGAATCTGGGGTATAAGGTCATTCTACTTACAGGGCGGAGTGAAAGTCATAGGGCTGTTACTGTTGATAATTTGATAAATGCCGGGTTTCGGGATTGGCACCAGCTCATATTAAGGTAATTCCTACAAAGCTTGTTAAGTCTACATGTTAAATGCTCAAAGATTTGAATATAATACATGTGTGTAATGCTTATGTGATGTAGATGAGTTTTGTTATTTTGTGTTTTTCTTTGACATATTTTGTTATTTTGTGTTTAAACAAAATCATGTTCTTATGCAAATTTTACCAGTCCCTTCCATTATTATTCTGTTTTGTTATTGTGATATCTTTAACAGTGGAAGAGTTGGCATGTTTCGGTAGGGAATATAACCTGAGTGACACAAATATTACCATTTCCCTTTTGGTGGATTTTTCAACTATAAATTTAATGATTTCTGTCACCTATTTGGTGTCCTAGTATGCTTAATGTTATTTTTGGAGAAGACATACTATAGTATATATAGATATAAAGGCAATGTTGGATGACCCACAGCATTGGAGAAAGGTAAACTCTGTTTTGGCCCATTTTAGGCGGAGCTTGTAAAGGATCCATTGACTCTCCAGATGCATTGCACTTAGTGGATACTGCACGTACATAGGTCCCTTTTAGTACATATGGTTTTAGTACATAGGCTTTGATACACATTTTCAAATCCTCCTCATCACAAGTGGCTCTAGCAAGGGGGAAACAGTTTTACATTAGTCCCTTTTCGATGAATTAGCTTGAGAACTAGGATAGTACCTAAACGTGTATTTAGTCTTTACTTTTGGAGGAATAATGAAAGTGACCCTTTGACCACCCTCTACTTCTACAATATCAAACTATAATAGGATAATTTGGCCGGAGTCCTATGATGATACTCGCCATGATAAAGAAAGATCTGAAATTAAGACACGGACTCAAGAACAACTTAGTGAAACCATTAATAAAAGATTTAGATCAAAATGGCCTCATTAAATAGGCTTTTGACATAACTTAACAATCTTGGCTGCTTCATGTAGTCGACCCTCACCTTGTGGAAATTGTCTTATGCAGTAAATTAATTGTATGCTAAAATAATTGAAACCATTTCATACTCCTTCCTTACAATAGCTCCCAGTTTCTATTGTAATTAAAGTACTGAACTAGTGCTGAATGTCCTTCAGCCTGAAATGTGTTTGGTTTAACAGCCACTGTCTTCAGTCTTAACAATGTGAAATGTCGGCATTGATTTAAGTTTTCTAGATGCATGTTGCATGTGTATTCCGTATAAAAATAAAGATATTAGGCTTAAGTTATGAACTGATTCATCTATTGTAAAGGAAATGAACATAAAAGTGGCTGGTCCTAATGCTGTCTATTTTCTTAAGCCAATCCTAATGCTGTCTGCTATCATATATGTGATTTGTTGTGTCTGCCAATGCTGTATCCATCTTCATGTAAAGTTTTTGAATAAGGTTTTCACTGAATCATTGTTGCTGTTAATGTCGTTGCAATAATTTAATGAAAAATGGAAAGGAAATGAGAGAATAAACTTTATGCCTTTATTCTGTTATTATAAATATACTATTATATTTAAATTCCTCATTTCTTTTCATAATCAATTTCCGTTTTAAGAAATTAATTTTCAGATTTTCTAAATTCCACAATCTTTTCTGCTGTTCTGTTCTGTCGTAGACATTTTGTCAGCTCTTTATGAATTTGTTGGTGTTCAGAACTTTTGTTGAAGTGGACTGAAATATTGACACAACTTTGATAGATAATTTTAGTGCAACGGACTGCCCTTATACTATAATTTTGAATCAGTGTAAAGTAGGTTTAGGACCTGATTTTAATTAATTCCATTATCTTTCCTAATCATTGATTTGGGTTATTGATTTAGGACCTGATTTCAACATCTAATGCCTTAAAATTTTATGTCTTCAAATCAGAAAATCATGATTCAGTGCATGTTTGAAAATTCATTGGAGAGACCTCAAACATACATTTGAAGTATCTCCAATAGATTTCCAAACACAGTTGTATCCGCTTAGTTTTTGGCTTATGTTTTAAGAATCTAACCTCTTTTTTGTTGTCAACTTGTGTTATCATATTTAAACATTCACTATTACTAATGCTTTTTAGTACGGAATATATCCACGCGAAATTAATTGTTTTTGTGAGATTTATCTGTGATTGTTTCCATGATTTCTCACTACTCTTCCATTTTTTCATGTTATTAGTTTATCTCTGAAACTTCATTGTGTGTGAAAAAATTCATTTCATATATCACGGCTGTTGCTCATTAATGTGGCTTGTTCAGCCACTGATTATATTAGTACTCTTGCTTTTCACTTGTACTGTGATCTTATACAATTTTAGGATCATTGCACCGTTGGGAAATGCCTGCATAATTTACCTCGTTTGTGAACTTAAATTAATTGAGCTTGTATTTTATACCCTGATGCTGTCTCTTTTCTGCTTATTTTTCTGAATCTGTTCTGTTATTGTGTTCAGATCCTCAGATGATAAAGGAAAACTAGCTGTAATTTACAAATCAGAGAAGAGAAGTGAGATGGAGAAAGAGGGATTCAGGATTCTTGGAAATTCTGGTGATCAATGGAGCGATCTATTAGGTTCTTCAGTATCTGTTAGATCCTTCAAGCTTCCAAATCCCATGTATTACATTGCTTAGCAATGCTCATTTATTTGCAAATAATTGCTCTCAAAAACTTTGAGCTGTACATAAATGGAAGTTACTAATTCATATATGGCACATGCCATTGAAAACTTGTAATTGTCAGCACCAAAAGAAAACTTGCATACTTTCCATTGGGATAATTCAGTCATATATTTTCTAGTACAAGATCTTCTTAATTCAATCTTTTTAGTTTCAAACTAATGCTCATCGTATCTTAATTGAATTGTCATTTTAGGACATCATATAGGGCACATGCCATTGAAAACTTGTAATTGTCGCCACAAAAAGAAAACTTGTATACTTTCCATTGGGATAATTCAGTCATATTTCAAGTACAATATCTTCTTAATTCAATCTTTTTAATTTCAAACACTTATTTTCAAACTAATGCTCACCATATCTAATTGAAAAGACATTGTGACCCTAAATATACTACGGTTCGACAATTAAACTTATAGTAGTAGTTTGTCTTATAGGTAGTGAATGTAAATCCTCTTCCCACAATTATTTTAAGATGATTTCTCTCTTCATTGATTCATGATGAGGTTGGACATCATACATCTGCTTTGTTGTGTCTGCCAATTCTCTATGGTTTACCTTTATTTCTGTTTTCTGGATAAGGTATTCTCTTGTTTTATCATAAAATAATGAAAAATGGAAAAGAAAGAGAGGATAAACTTTATGCTTTTATGCTCCTATAGGCTATGGCATACTCCACCACATTATTTAAATTCCTTATTTCTTCTCATGATTGATTTCTTATTATGCAAATCATTTTCAAAATTTCTGAATTCCACAACCTTTCCTTTTGCTCTATGCTATGTCAGTTTTGTGTATTTGTTAATACCCAGTTACTAAATAAATTAATCTTCTGGCTTTTCTTTTTTTATTGTAAGTTTCAATTGAACAGATAAACCACATAAGACAAATTGATTGAGTTGGAGCATTCCCCACTCAGCAGCATCAATGACCATGAGCTGATACATATAGCTATCATGTGGCTAGAATGACCAATCAAATAGTGCATTTTGAAAGAAATCAATAAGCGTTTATATGATAAATGATTACAATCTAAGCATTACACATAAACGACTTTTATGGTCAAAATAAAAATATGGTCAATTTATTTTTGTATAAACTATAAACTGTTTTTATAAATCATCTTAGATTACTTGTGAAAAAAATAACTTATGAATATGACTTAGAGTATGTTTTGGTTCCACTTTTAGAGAGCTCAAAATTGTTTTTGGATGTGTAGAATTGATTATGACATATTTGGTTACTTTCTATAATTTTTTATTATAAAATTGACTTCTACACTCAATGTTATAGTTTAACTCACTTTTACATTAATTTATTCCAACACAAATTATTTTACCTTAAATTCACATTCACTTTCGGTTAGAATCGATTTTACATCATCAATTTACTCTAAATCAATTATTGTCACCAAAAAACCAAATATACATTTAAATTGTTTCATAAGTTCTGGTAAATATTATGTCAACATCTATGCCTAGATAAATTATTCGTAAGCCTATGCTAAGTACTTATGTTATGTCGATATCTAAGCCTAGATAAGTTCTTCATAAGCCACAAAATATGATTGTGTTGGCTAAAAATATGAGTAGCCCATATTAAAAAAGATCCAAAGACCTAAAAGTTCTCTTGATCTGGTCCGTCAGCTTGTATGCATGTAGCTAGCTAGGATCTACTTTCTTTTCCTTTATGTTTACTTTACTTCAAGGGACATGTTAACTTGTGCCCTTTATGTTAAAGAATTCAAAAAAAGCAATTTTGCATTGGAAATCATAATATTTTAACTTTTAAGGAGTTAAATGCACGATTTTTAATACATATATTTCTATAATAAGTTTATTAACATGTGCCCTTGAAGACACAAGTTAGCATTTGCTTACTTTAAGTCTTAAAGATCATCCATCACTATCCCTTTCCATCCTTTAATAAAGATTGTGTTTTCAGCTGGATGGCCACGCCAATGTCTACCTCTCTTCATTGCATAATTAATGTAATGCAGTACTTGTTCCATCAGCCGTATTCTCCCATTATGGAAGAGGACCACACTATACTGCCATACTACACTATCAATAATAAGACTATACATACACTCCATCCTATAAGTTATTTTGATAAATATTATCTTATCGGTTTTGCTGAAAGACACTTTTTATGAAGGTATTTTTTAGCAAAGTTATAACTAAAAAGTGGAAATCACACCTTGAGGTGTGGGTTGCTAAAAAACACCTTCATGGGTGGCTTCTAACAAAACTCTTATCTATCTATATATATATATATATATATATATTACGATCAATAAAATATTTATTACTCTTTCTTTTTAGGGCAAACAACCATTTCAGTTTCAGAATTTATGAAGCGTTGTCAATGTAATCCCTAATTGATCAACGAAAAAACATGTTTCGTGACTTAATTGACTACCTGAACACATATTTGAGGACCAAAATCTAATAAAAAAGACAATTATGAATGTAATTGCAATTTTGATACATTTAGTTGAGAACCACTTCGGTCAATGAGTTACACTCCTATGAACCAAAATGGTGGTCTGCCTTTTTGTACAATTCTTTGTAATCATCATTTTCTTAAATTTTTTACAAAATGAAGGTAGTAAATGGTAATTTTAAAAAGTAAGTCATAATTTTATTTTTTATAAAAATAGCTACATTTTTTAATCCATGCCACATTTGTTAAAACAAATTGGTCCCGATATGAACTTGTCTCTAATGGGAAAAAGTTGCTTCAGTCATTTTCAACTATTGAAGTGGAAGTTTCTTTTGCACACTTATGATTCAGATCTGCTTCCAATCTTGACTAGGTTCCATGACCTCTTTTCTTTTGTTTTCTTTTTCGGGATACTAACCTTATTTTTTCTGTTTTTAAAAAATAACACATCTTATGTCATATTTAACATAAACAATGTGCATTATTTATAAATCCATGAAGCTATCAACAAAAAAAAAAAATGCACGAAGAAATTAAATAACTTCAATCAAGAGAACCTGTTGCAAGTAAGATTATGAAGTGAGGTATTTTAATTTTGAGACATCTATTTTGTTTTGATTAAAGTTAGTTATCCCAATGTTGTTAAAAGTATGAAGTAAGGTATTAGAAAACATGACAACCTATGTGGTTGGTCTTCAAATAAGTATAGACATAGCAATAAAGCCCATACTTGAAGGTAACCGCTTGAGCTAAATTCAAACTAACGGGTTTTTTCCGTTTTGATTGAATTTGGGTATGAGTTTGAGTTTTCGTCAATTTCAAAACACGGGTACGAGACGGGAAATAAGATATAAGTACTCTCTCTTCTCCTTCCACATCTCTCTCTCTCTCTCTCTCTCTCTCTCTCTCTCTCCTCCATCACCATAGTTATCGATCGCCATCATCTATGTGCTGGATAACGCATTACAACATTGAGTCCATGGCTGAAAAATCTTTATTTCTTTAATAAAATAAATTATCCACTGCGGGGATGGGGATGAACCTAGGATACCAGAACCCGTCGGGGACGGGGATGGAATTCGACTTCTCATCCTCGTTGGTTATGAGTAGGGTAATAGGTAAGTATTTGGGAGTAGAGTATGAGGACGGGAAAGGTAATGGTGTGTGCAAGTGTGAGTAATTATGTCCCACATCGGATAGAAAAATGAAGGTGAATACTTGTGAGAGGACACATAAACCCATTGCCTTAAGGTTTTGGGTAAGAGTGTGGCATCTCTCTCGCTTATGCAGTTGTTCTACCCTTGATGTGGGCGTCCCTCGGGCTCCCCTCGTGACCCAACCGTGGTATCAGAGCCCCGTTTCTACGAAGAGTGTGGATGTGGTGTCTAAGTCTCTTTGTTATCCTGGACATTTAGCCCATTGTCGCTCCCCGGACTCCCTAACTCTTAGAAATCGTGGTTGGGCCTAACATAACCCCACAAAACCGGCTTGTAAGGTGAGGATTGCCCTCACTTATAAACACATTGCCAGACCATGTTCTATCCGATGTGGGACTCTTAACACACCCCCTCACGACCAGCACTATTGGGCTTGGTTCGTGGACATAAATGGTGGGTGGCCTGATAGAGGAAACCTGATAGCAGGTGGCCCAATGGATGTTGGAGAGGCTCTGATATCATATTAGAAATTGTGGTTGGGCCTAACACAACCCCACAAAACCAGTTTGTGAGGTGAGGATTGCCCCCACTTATAAACACATTGCCAGGGCATGTCCTATCCGATGTGGGACTCTTAACACCAACAAGTGGTATCAGAGCATGGTTAGGCTGTATGGAGGAGCGGGAGTGAGATCCTAGTGTGGATCAGGCTAGTGATGTGGGTGACTCACATTTGAGGGGGAGATTGTTGGGATATTAAGTTTGAGTGATTATGTCCCATATCGATCAGGAATGGAGGAAATCTTGGATATATAAAAGGAGGGGGACCCATATACCTAATGCCTTAAGGTTTTGGGTAAGAGTGTGACGTCTCTCTCTCTCACTTGTGTGGTTATTCTGGCCTGAATATGTATGGTTTTTCCTGGGTTCCCCTCATTGACCCAACAGGTAAAACTCACCCTCACCCCACCCGTTGCCATGCCTAAATAAGATTAGGGTCTTGTTAACGAGTGCCATCAGGGCACTCTTTAAGCATGCTAAATAAAGTAATTATTCTTTCAACTTTTAAAAGTTTTCAATTTTCAATGCATTGATTACACAAACTTTTATAAAAACTTACTGTTTAAGGTCCTTAACCAATGCCCGGGGCACTAGTTAACATTTTTCATAAAACTAAACCTATATATTTTCTTTTTGTGTTTCTATAAACCTTTGGTTTTACATGCTCTAACAGTATCCTCTAATTGTGCATTAATTCTTAGTTTTGATTGATTTTCTATTTCAGGGTTTGTTTGATTTAAGTCAAGACAAGATAATCATTATTTTAAACAAATTACACTTAACATCTCTTGAGATTTCTTGAAATGTCTCGCATCCCCTCTATTTTTTGAATGAACACAAACATCCCTTAATTTGTGCAAGAGATAACACATTCCACCCCTTTGACTAACGACCGCTTGTATCAAAAGTACAAAGTTCTAGTTAACACAATTTAATTTACTTCTTGTCGTGTTTCTCCCATGTAAACAACAAATGGGGATTGTTTCACACTAAACAAAACATACATTAATTATCTTCCCCCTTTTTTATGGTTGAATGACATCTTCCTCTTTAGTAGAAGTGATATTGGTTTCCACGGAGCAATTAAAACATTAATTGGGTCACCAAATTCAACACAATTATTTTGCCAGTAGTATGAATTCGTCCAAATTCTTAAATAGATAGAAGCTGACAACTATTGCGTTGATGCGCACAATTGATGTTGTGAGTTTGTCGAAAAAACAATATATTGATCATAGCAGGGTTTTTAGCTAGCTACCGGTGTTAATGTCTAAGCGAGGTTTGTGTTCATTGATTTTTTTTAAAAGAAGTGTTATTTGAACAACCCTTGAGTAGCTTATAAAAAAGTCATAAATTTATAAAGAAAATGTAGGTATTGACACGAAAACTAAATCAATGGAGAAATAAAATAAAGTAAAAACATAATGTTTATCTCAGAGATAAAGTTGTCACAAAATGATTATGTTTATGCAAATATCATTTCTCTTTTTTTAATACAACTCAAGGGAGGGATGCTAATGTAAGTTTCTCTTAAGTTCGAATATGATCCGAGTAGTTTAACCATAGCAAGATTTACAACCATACACCTTAGCTTAGCCGATACTCCAATTTTCTGTTTTCCTCTTTTCATTTTCTTCCGCAATCGGTTAAAGATGGTTTAGTGTCAAATTTTTTGTCCTAAATTATCCTTTTAAATTGTTTTATCCTTTTTATTTAAGTTATATTATTATTTTTTATTTCATCAAGGTTTGAACCGGAATAATCTGACTCTTTTAACTTAAACCAATTAAACTATCAAATCTCTTCCACTTTACTATATTATGTTTTAGAAAATCTTAAACCCAACATTTTTGGAAAAATAAGAGGATCTTAAACACTACATTTTTTTAAAGACTTAAACACAACATTTAAATGGCCGGATCAAATGATCATAAATAATCTTTAAACTAATTTTTCTATAGAAAAAAAATACAGATTCTTTTTTTTCTAATAGTCTAGTAGCTAGAGAGCTCACACAATTAAATGTGGAGAAGTGTGGTGTCTGGGATTTGAACCTCTGCCCCTGCATAAATTATGCAGTGTCCCTAACAACTGAGTTAAGCTCCCATGAACAAAAAAAACAAATTTCTTTTAAGAACAAAAAATATAGTTTTAAATTAAAAAAATACATTTTTCACACAACATTATCTCTTTGATACATTACCGCAATTCACTCCATTATTCATTCTCCTTAAACAAGCATCTAACATCAATTTGGTATTCCTCACAAAATTCCAAATCTCTCTCCCTCTCTCACACATTTACACACTTGAAAGGGAAAGAGAGAAAAAAAAACATATATAGGTGGCAAATGAGTACTTTCACAAACATTACCACAGACACTAGAGTCAAGTATAGATAAAACATCACATGTCTTAGATCTATCTATGTCACACTGCATTAATATTCCAACGTGTGTGATCTAACTCTTCCAAATTTTCACACAAAGTCACTATTGCCAACTCCTCTTCTTTTGCATCTATTCCTTTCTTACGTCTCCAATAATTCAATAACTTCTGCCACCTCACAATCTATATTCCCACCCCCTTCTATTTCACACCACAAAGTTCCCTTCAACATGTTCTTCTTTGTCCTATACCAATTTCACAATATCAAAAAATTTCATCAAAGTTAGACTCTTTCAATATTTTTCATGAGACCAAGATCCTAATTTTCACTATCTTACAACCCCATTATCTCAAATTCTCATTTTTCTACACTCTTTGAGTCCATTTTGTTACTCACATAAACGAAAATATTATATTTTTAAGATAAAGAAAATTACCCTCATGCTGATATTAGTTCTAGGACTAATTTCAGCTACTTTGCTAGTGATTATTGTAGCAGTTTATGGCATTTGTTACATGAAAAGATCATCAAAAAATGATACTAAAGACATAGAAAGCTTGGAAGAAAAGCATGAAGAGGTGAAGGAGGATTTGATCATCTTTGAAGGTGGAGAGGATTTGACAATATGTGATATATTGGATGCACCAGGTGAAGTGATTGGAAAATCAAATTATGGAACACTTTATAAGGCTTTGTTGCAAAGGAGTAATAAAGTGAGGTTATTGAGGTTTTTGAGACCTGTTTGTACTACAAGAGGTGAAGAATTGGATGAAATGATTTTGTTTCTTGGAAGATTAAAGCATCCTAATTTGGTTCCTCTTTTAGGATTTTATACTGGACCAAGGGGTGAGAAGCTTCTTGTTCATCCATTTTATAGACATGGGAATTTGACTCAATTCATAAGAGGTAATTATTGGCTTGGTAATTGTTCTTTTCTTAATCCAATTTGGTTTACTTGAAATTTTTTGAGTTTTCTTTCTTCATTTGGTGTTGCATATTGTTTTGTTTAAGATAGTGATTTAGATTTAGAAAGTATGTTAAAGCTTGATCTTAGATAAATTTGAAAATCATTCACTAAACTTTGTTAGGTGTTTACTCGGAATGGAAAATGTTGAAATCTTGAGAAGAAACATTTATGAAGAATCATTAGCTTGTGCTAAATGTTGATCTATATTAGTTAAGACAAAAATGATTGATATTTAGGCACATAAAAATTATATCAAATTTACATAGCAGAGAGAATGTGTGTTGGTATATATATGGATTATTATTGTTTTTTTTTTTATTAAATTAGAAATTAATGTTAAAATGGTCAGAGTTTTTCTATGTACAAATATAGTTTTTGGCTTTCCAATGCTTTAATATTTATCTGACTTGAACTTTTATGAAATGGACCTTTTCTTTTCTAGTGGCAGAAGAAAGCTGAATACATATTACTACTCTTTCTTCCTTCCTTTCTTCTTTTTCTTTTTCCATTTTCAAGGCTGAGATTATTACTACTCAATTTTAATTGCCTTATGTTTTGGTTTATGTCATTACTTTTCATTCATATGTTATTATGCCTTAAATTGGACTAGTAAATATTAAAGTCTCCATTAAATTTGGCAAGTGAACAAATAGCTATGAATTAAATTTGAAACCTATCTACTAGAAACATAATCAATATCATATACTCTTTCTACCTAACACACTGTCTTTTATGTTGAATTTTTAGTAACTACACAAGTTTGTACTTGAAATTGTAGTGTAGTACCAACTTAGCCCTCCACATTATTAATATTCCAAAAATAACATTGAAATTGTAATCAATTTCTTCCCTTTTCTGTTATCAAAATGCATCCCTCAAATTATCTTTTTTTTTTTTTTTTAAAACTCGGTATCCAGCCTAAGGACCGACTAATATGAGGGATCCAATCCCACTGTCCACTTGAAATCATTTATTTAGTTTCAAATTTATCCCTAATAATATCAACTTAATGTCAGTTCTAGTCCTTGCAAATACTAATAGAGGGACGAATTAGATTAAATTCTAACAATATCAGGGATCACTTTGTAATATCAATAATGTGAGGATTGATAAGTCTTACAATTTCAAGGACCAATTTGGATATTTAATCTTTGAATCTTAGTTTATCTTACAATTATTGATCAAAGATGTATGTTTATTACTTATCAGATGGAAATGGAGAGAGTTACAAATGGTCAAACATATGTACAATATCAATTGGTATAGCAAAAGGATTAGAACATCTTCACACATCACATGAAAAGCCAATTATCCATGGAAACCTAAAGTCAAAAAACATCCTTTTGGACAGCTCCTATCATCCACACATCTCAGATTCAGGACTCCATCTTCTCTTGAATCCAACTGCTGGCCAAGAAATGCTTGAAAGTTCATCTGCTCAAGGCTATAAACCACCTGAACTAATCAAAATGAAGGATGCTAGCGAAGAAACCGATATATACAGCCTCGGTGTAATCTTGCTTGAATTGCTTTCAGGAAAGGAACCTATCAATGAACATCCAACTCCTGACGAGGACTTCTATTTGCCGAATTTCATGAGAAATGCTGTTCTTGGACATAGAATTTCTGATTTATATCATCCTGCTATTCTTCTCAGAAACGGCATAGACGATGAAATTCAAGTTACAGAAGAATGTATTCTCAAATTTTTTCAACTTGCTATGGCTTGTTGTTCACCTTCACCTTCAATTAGACCTAACATAAAGCAAGTTATTAGGAAGCTTGAAGAAATTATACATTAGAAGTCTATGGGAGAAGAAAGCATTGATATTGCACATTTTTGTTCAAATTCATTTTGAACAATGTGGTTAAGGACAATTCACATTTGTACATGAGAAACTGAAGAGAAAAATGTAACTGTATTGCTTACAAAATGTGAAATTGGATATCAAACGAAGACTTCAGGAATCTCCGGGATATAGCGCAAGTGATTGGTATGGCATTGTGTGTGAGTGTTGTAAACCTCGAGGTACCAATTCAATTCCTACAAAACACAGACTTCTGAACAGTTGATGTTGATGTTAAGTGTTGAAATCAATTGAGGAATTATAGCATGAAACTAATGCTTCCTATTTCTAGATGTAAAATTTTGGCTCTCAAATTATTGACTTTAATTTCAAGATTATTTGGTAAAATGAGGGAATGTGACATTAACAGTTGCAAATAAATTTCTGCTACGTCACTCGTCTTAGCACTACTCTCGCCCTATATTGCTTAATTGCAAAGTTTTCATGGAAGAATATGACAGATTCTTGTACTTTCAAGAATGTGCTGCCAAATAATTTGTAGCTAGTCTGAGTTTTTCTGTTGTGGAAAGACAGAATCTGTGACAGAAAATTGTTTTTTAATCATTAGTGTCCCCATCAAATTCCATGTTATTGCCTTAGATTTGAACCTGTAAAGGTACAAAGGAATCTCAATAATAGCGTAAACCAGGTAATGGGATCATTTGGTTTTTGAACATGGCTCATCAGTCATATGCACACCATACATGTGTGATGTGTCTCAAACTCAAACTATGGTAGATTTCAAAATCTCACCTAGAAAAAAATATGCACACTATCGGACACTCCTCGAATTAGGGGTGTCCTGGTGTCGGACACGCTTCGGTGTCTAATACCGCACCGACATGACACCTCTGATTACACTGAATTATGTTATTTTCTCAACTTATTATCCGTGTCGGTGTCCGTGTTGTACACTATAGTCTAAGGTGTCCTTTGTTGATTTATTTAATAAAAATATTAGTTTTCAGTTATGGAACTTACAGTCTAAGTAACCTATTATTATTCTCTGAATTCAGATGATTCTGATTTTCCAAGATTATCCAACAGATAATTACAACAACAACTACCATTATCATTTTTAATTGATAAGTTGAGACAGGTGGGAAGTGGTAGTTGGGATGGTAGGTGTTGGAGGTTATGATAATTTACTGCTGGTACATCACTATCTAGCTAAACAATCAATATAAATTAGTTTAGAACTTTGGTTGTTTATTTCTTAAAGATCACAATAACAGTTGCTAATAAAACTTTAGTCAAATCTATATTTGCTTTTAGAACGTGGTTGTCACCTTGATGAAGAACCAATTAACCGTGATTTCTCCAAACAAATTGGGGACATGTGGGGTGCATATAAAATACTAGGTGGGGTAACCTAACATGATCCATGCAATACTTTGCTTCCCACGTTTATCTGCTACTATGTTTTTTTCATTACAATTTTTTACCAAACCAAACTCATCTCATACCATTAAAGAAAGCATCAATAATACAATTTGATTTCAACTCTAACACACACATAAGTTATGATGTATAGTTATGCTTTTACAAATGAAATGTAATATTATATAATATTTAGTTTTGTGTCTTCATTATTCAAAATTTTTGGATCCGTTACTGACGAAGAATAGATCAATTATACCATATACTGTAAAAATACGAGGCTCAGTTAAATCCCATAAACCAAGAGCTTTCTAAGTATCTATAGCAATTGGACAAGTAACAAAAATGTGCACAACATTTTCACCATAATTACCACTACGAATACAATTTTCAGAATACAATACCGTTTTTGTTGCAAGCTTGCTTCTAGTTGGGAGACAATCTAAGCATTCTCCACGTATGAAATTTTTCACCATAGAAGGAACTTTCAAATGACAAAAGAAATAACAATCACCCAGGCCGGCCCTAGGCATAGGCCGGGATGTGACGGTCTAGGACCCATGTTGATAGGGGGCCCAAATTTAGTTTTTGGAGAATAGCAAAATTCTTCGAAAGGCCTCAAATAATGACATGATTAATGTTTTTGGCGTGATTTGCTATATATATATATAACATAAATATTTCTATATACACCCTCCCTATAAAGAAATTTGGTTGTTCTTAATAATATGCTCAAAAATTTATTATCGAAGAAATTCGTGATATTTTTTTGAGCCCTTTGTTCCTAATAATGTGTCTCACTAATATTAAAAATATTGGTGATATTTATTATCTAGGAAATTGAGATAATTTGTATAACGAAACAAATTTTATTTTAATTGAAAATGGGCCTACTAGAGAATTAATCTTAATCTTGTCGTTCAAAGATTTCAAAAAAAAAAATTATATCAATATAGTTATGTCAACTTTCTTGAATTTGATAATTTAAGATCATGTGAAACACATTCATGATCATGGAACCAATGTGAGACACATTATTATCAACTAAATTGTTCACAACAAATTTATAAGCAAACTTAACCGTAAACATACATCTAGTATCCAATCGCCATGATAATGTGTCTTCCTTGACCAAATCTAAAAGTGTTATGTTAGAAATAATACTTTATCTCACATTATTTATCATTGACGAGTAACATGTAGACAAACAATAATGTATCGATTTCTCAACTTTTCTCGCATGAATATTAAATTTGAATTTTTAAACGAAATTCTATCACTTCATGTTATTTTATATTTATTTTAATTACTATGTTTGAATGACTTAGGCTATGATGATCACCTTAAGGATCGTATATGGTTGAATCATACTTACTCTAAAAGCTAATTAGGTCAAGCAATTGCTTAACCCTAATTGCTTTTGCATTTTCCCTCCCAAGCTCTAATCATAGGTGTGTGGTGCAAGCTAAGTGTGGCTCATTAAATGCTTTT
>Ga0315914_1002930_pt1 | contig 26125 bp, 5 predicted proteins | sample MpolenodulesMG_FD_203920 | JGI IMG/M metagenome (GOLD analysis project Ga0315914, IMG submission 203920) | Medicago polymorpha root nodule microbial communities from Los Angeles, California, United States - elongated nodules | ecosystem: Host-associated > Plants > Roots > Nodule | place: USA... | reverse complement strand
CCATAATTATCCTTAAATTAATTTCAAATCTCAATATTAACCTTGTAACAACTTTTATTATTATTTATTATTATTAGGTTATCTTATTCTTATAACAATTATTATTATTATTTTGTTATATTTTTTTAACAACTTTTATTATTATATTATCTATAACTCTTATTTGTTACATCTAAAATTACTTCTACTACTACTTTGTTGATGTCAACGAGCTTATTATTATTATTATTATTATCTTATTTTAATTCAACTTATTATTACTTGTTGATCCTTTTTTTTTAAAGTTAATTCACCGGTTCATGTCTTGTTTTGGAAAATATATGAGCCAGTTTGAGATAAAATAAGCAGTTAAGATGTGTGTTTGTCATTGGTTGGTCTCTGAAATTGTAAAATCAAGTAGTTTCTTTTATTTAATTAAGTTTAAGGGTAAAACAGTAAAATAATTTAAAAACCCTTCCCTCTCCCCTCCCCTCCCCTTGCGAACCAAACACATTTTTAATTAAAATATCTCCCCTCCCCTACGTTAAAATCCCTCCCCTCCTAATTCTCGAATCAAACGGACCCTAAGGGACGGAGGGAGTACATTGATTCGACTTGAACCAAAATTTAATGAACACTTTGTCCTAACCACTTCAAAATATAAGCATTTTATTTTCAAATTGAAAATTTGAAAATATGACGTATAAAATAAGAAAGAAAATAGTACTATATTTTCATTTTATCATCATCATCACCATCATCCTAAATTAATAATAATATTTTGTGACAATTGTGAACAAAGTTTGATTGAAACAAAATACACAACAAATTGTTATTGTTTCTTTCTTCTGTGTTTTGTCTTTCCGCCTTAATCACAAGCTCCTTGTCTTTCTTTGTTTCTAACCCAATTTCAAGGGTCAAATTGAAAACCCTTTTACCTTTTACGTTACATTCTCTTTTACGTTAAATGGGTGTCTCTTTTTTCATAATTCACTGAACAAAAATTTCACCTTTTTTGACCCCAAAATCTCAAAACAGGATCGGAATTCCAAATTCTTCACAACAATGGAAGGTATTGTGTTTTTGTTTCAATTTTTATTCTTATTAGCGATTTGGGTCATTGATTTTTTGGTTAATTTTTGCAATTTTTCATGTATTGAAATTGAATCAATGTTAGGTTAGAATCTACAATAGGGATTGTTTGCATTACTGGGTAGATTGTTGCAATGGTGGATTTGACATAAAGGACTTAAATTTGGGGTCTTTGGGTTATGAGAAAGTGAGTCAAACTTAAGGGTATGAAATGGGTTTGGTTGATTTTGATTATAATTGAAATTAAGATTTGATGCTATTCATACATTTTTCGTATGAAAAACCTAATTTAGATCATTTTTTGTTTTGCTGTCATTGACCATAAACCACTTGGATCTACTTTCTGTGTGAGATAAGGGTTTGCTCTGAAGGATCTATGTTATTGAAGTAGTTACAATATTAAGCAATTTTTTTTTTGTTGTTATAATTATTTGGACAAAATTAAGTTTCTGATTCAATAGTTAAAGAAATAAGCTTTCTGGTTCTTATGAAAAATTCTCAGATTGCTATATAATTTTAGCAGATAATCATGTATGAGATTTCATGTTGGAACAATTTGATTTGTTGATATAGTAAAGATGTTTCCTGTGATTGTTGTATATCTTATTGTATGTTGTAATTTATATTTTCATTCTAATCCACAAACTAAACCTCTTGCTTCTCGGTCGGTGTTTAGAATCAAGTGAGTTGCAACCAGAAGAAAATAAAGTCTCCGCGGAGAAGTTTCCAAAAAGAAAGCTCAAAACGCCTGCACAGCTTAAGGGCTTGGAGAAATTTTATACGGGTAGGGATACATTTTTGTTAATACATTTTATCCAAAGTGATGATTTTTGTTGAAGTATTGTTTTGCCTTTGTTTCCAGAGCACAAATATCCGACAGAGGAATTGAAATTAGCAATTGCTGAGGAGTTAGAGTTGACAGAAAAGCAAGTTTCTGGATGGTTTTGCCACCGAAGGTTAAAGGATAAAAGATTGTTGAAAGAAGAAGCAAACGCTAATGGACGACAAGATCGTTCAAGCGGTGTCATCCAGGATCGTGGCAGTGGACTTGGGCAAGATTCGTGTGGAAGCAGTAAACATGGTGATTATAAGTATCTGGATCCTAAAGAGGTTGAGAGCAATGGCCTCTACAATCGTGATTTGTCTGTTGCAGATATGACGTACGGACGCAGGAATCATTTTTCTGAAAATGTCAGTGGAATGGACGATGACACGTCATCTGAGAGTAGCTCTTATTTGCAAGAACGTATGTATCCTCAAGGCCAAGATCCATATGAGATGGAGCCTTCTAGATATAGCAAAGCTCTTCCACCCTTAAATCCGAAAGGTGCAATCAACATGGGATATAAACCATCAGGATATTTGAAAGTGAAGGGTGAGATAGAACATGCTGCTATAACTGCTGTTAAGAAGCAATTAGGAAGGAATTATCAGGAAGATGGTCCACTACTTGGTGTAGAATTTGATCCACTTCCTCCAGGGGCATTTGAATGCCAAACTGAAGACACAGTTCATGGTAGGCTGTTATTTACCCTATTTCCGTCTTTTTCTTTCCAGTTCCTGTTCTATTAGTTATATGAAACTAAAATGTTGTTTAGGTTTGAAACTTGGAACAATATAGCTGATCATTTAGGATAAACGAATATGTTGTACTCATCACATTGTAAAAATGTTAGGTTTGACATTATTTTCTGTTATAGTGAATGCTTAAAGATAGATCTGGGTTTGCTATGGGCCTGGGGTAGGTTATTTCTAGAATGGCAAATAAATGCTTTCCATCTAACCTGCATCATGTTTATGTGCTATGCATTGGGATGATAGAGTAACTTTTTAAGAATTTAGACAGATGTGTTCTTAGTATTAATACTACCAAGGCCAATGACAATTAACTTGATAAGGTTAGATCTCAATCATTAATAATATGTGAGAAGAATTCTTCTTTTCACATATGATTTAGTGTGTAAGCCTTATGTCATAACTTATAAGCCAGTTATTTAAAATTATTTTATGATTTGTAGTTTTGAATATGAGCTTTTAGTTTTAGTGCCAGGACTAAGTTGTTTCAAGAATTTAATTTTTCAAAACTGTAAGGAGTAGTTGATTCCTTGATGTAGCTCAATTTATTAATATCTGTATTTGGCTAATGAATTAGTATTTGCTTGATCTGGAAATGCTTACAGACACACATAACATATAAATAGACAGATGTAGGTAGGACATATCATGTATAGTGAGAAAATGAGAGGAGTTAATCTTGACCATACCACGATACACTAAAAGTCAAGATTGTTTTTACTTAAATCTGACCTTGACCATTCATTTATGTTGTACAACCGGTATTCTTCTCATTATTGCATGCATATTTTGTTTTATCTAGTCCATATTTTGAGGGTTTGTGGCTTTAATTAGTATCCTTAAAATTGGATAGCTTATTCCTAAAGATAATGCCGTTTTTTTAAGGTATTAGCATTAGAATATAGGTTCTAGGTTGGACCTCTGGAGCATGAAGTTTGCAGTAGTGGACGTCTACAAGTGTCCCAGTATCATATTTAGGATAGACTATCATGCTATTCTTAAAATTTGGATCGGGCCTAACCTATGAAGCATGGACACCGCTCGGATTAGACGTGTCCCGGTGTTGGACACGTGTTGTGTCCGACCCCGACACTTGTAATTACACTAAATTATGTGATTTTTTCAAATTATTAGTTGTGTCGGCGTGTCCGTGTCGTGTCCGGTGTCCGTGTCCGTATCCGTGCTTCATAGGGCCTAACTCAACCCTTACAAAACCGTCTTGCAAGGTAAGGACTTCCCAAGCTTTATAAGCACCACACATGTCTTAACTCTAGTCGATGGGAGAGTCTCTCAACAACTATATTAGAATCTGGGCTCAACTCAACCCAAAAAGCCAGCTTAAGGGGCGACGTTTGCTCAAGTCTTTATAAGGAGTACTTTGTCCATATGCTCACTCGATGTGGCGTCTTAACTTAAGGTTAACGGCACAGGGTATTAGCATAATAATCTTTGTGCAAGGTGTTGTTTTGCTTGTTTAGGCCAAGATAATTTATTTTTGCTATTTCCATGGTTTTCTAGAAATATTTCATCTTAGCTAAGGTGCAAGGATTCCGATTTATTTTTGCTTTCAATATCTCATTTTAAACTGCATTCCGTATTATTTTATAACTACTTTGAGATTCTTACCTTTGTATTGTTATGGATGCTATGCCAGAACCATACCATATTGCTGATCCTGCTCTTCTGAATTCTCCAGAAATCTCCACTGTGAAAAGTCGACCTGGTCTTACCTCTGTAAGTAGACCTTTCTAATGCAATCTCATTTTTTGATGAGCCTAGTAATTAAGTTTTTCCATGGAATGGGATTGATATCGTTAAACAAATTAATGATGATTTACAAGGAATGAAAAAATAAATGCAGCTGAAATGGAATGATTACTTTAGTGAATTATATGTAGTCCTTTAACTTCTTACCTTTGCTTAAAGGGAAATAAGAAGTGAATGATATTTGTAGGTGCAACTATTCCATTGTTTCAAGTCATTTAATTGCAAGAGAAACTTTTAAACGTATTAGAAGTTGTGCTTTGCCGTATAAGTACTCATAGTAATTTAATTGTTACTATCCTGTTCATAAATGTAGCAACTGTGTTACTGTGATGCCAATATCCCTGCTTTCTCACTCTCTTTTACTTATATATATGCAGAGATATGATTCATATTATACTAAACATGGTTCCCAAGATACTCATATGGAAGGAGTTGACTTTGGTTCGTTGCATGATGTTCATGTTCAGGATAAACAAGATAAGAAAGCTTTCCATGGTACCAAACATAGACAAACTTTTCAGAGTAATGCCAGTCGTTTTCCTGGCAGAAACTCTTCCTTAGATTTGTATGAAGACTCTACTGGAGAAGCTGCTTATAACATCACTAAGAATCATAGAAAGGATGCCAAGCGCGGTGTTGAGGGTATGAGATCTGATTCTACTTCTAACCATAGTGATCGCTATGAAGAAAATCTTCCAGTCAAACACGCAGACTTCCTACAATATAACTATGAAAATGCCAATCCAAAGAATGTGCAAAGGAGTGTTCATGCAGACATTCTTCAATATGACTATGATAATGTCAATCCAAAGAAAGCGCAAAGGAGTGAACACATAAAATCTAAACCTTCAAACTCAATCCACAATTCTCGAGGTTCTGTGGATACTGAAGAAAGAGGGCTATCTTCTAGGATGACTAAGGTTCATTAATAAATTTGCTGTGCTCTATTTGTAATGATCAATTTATTCTGCTTACAAATGGTTTCAAATGATAATATTTTGTTGCATGTGTGCAGGAAGAGTTGTTTAAGGGGGACAGGAAGGCAAAAAAGCAACATCGCGATGCAGGTGGACCAGGGATGCTTTCAAATGAGACTATGGTGAGTTTTCGATGTGTGCACTTACCCGTATCTCTAGAATGTGATTATTTGATTTTCTATTGAGCTCACTCTTCTCCTTCCATGCACGCACACATGATGTTTTGCTTTGGTATGTGTATAGGTTGCAAAACGACTTAAAGCCAATACGTTTCAACCATACAATATGAAACAAGTTCCTGTTGCCGAGATAGAACCAAGGAAAACTCAGAGGTGAGAATTTCTATTTGTCTGTAACATGTTCACCCGACACCCACATCCTCTTAGAAGTTTTGGAGCTTATCTGTTAATACAATTGTTGTGTATTCTTCGATGCCTATTATACTTTCAGAAAAGCATATATAATCAAAATGTTCAATAGTAAGCTTTCGGCTAAACACTTTATTTGAGTGCAAAATAAGCTAATCCATACTTGTAAACCGACTTTTTCCTCTTTAATGAAGAAAAGAGGATTTTTCAAGCACAAAGTGCTGCTTATTTGGTAAATTGAGTTCAACGTGGACAAACTTCACTTGCAATGCAAGCATCCAAATCCCACTAGAAGCACCTTTTTAAAAAGGTATGCCCCAGCAGGGTTTAGTTTAGTCCATCCCACACCTTGTGGTTTTGCCTTTAAACCTCGGTTTGACTACAAGTGAATAAAAGTAGCATTTACTTTAAGCTGAATTTTTTTCGTCAAACTTGCTTTTATGGCCATAGTTGCAAGCAAGGGATACCTTGGTTAGCTGGAAAAAAACAGCAAAATTCAAACTCAATTTTAATCAAATTAATTTCATTCGGAATCATGTTTGACTAACTCTCTCGCCCAAATACACACCAACTTCACAGTTTTATCTTCTTACTTAGTTTTTACTGGATGTGGCCCTGTTTCTAACAACATTGTGCATGGCGATGATGATGCAGATCTGCTACAGAGATGCCGTCTAGCTTTAGCGAGGATGAAACTGCTGATACCAGTTCCTCACTGGATTGATTGTTTTGTTGATAGATGTTGAGATGTGTGTACAGTCTAAAAAGACACATGCAATTTACTAGATAAGGCAGTAGTGACATTGGAAGCACTGTTTCTAACAGCAAAACTAGTTACATGACTCAATTTGCTGTATGTTGTGCTCACCTATTGCCTTTGAAAAAAGAAATTGGTGTAGAACTCCTACCCCCCCTAGGTCTTTTAATTTTTATTCTTGGGCATTTGATGTAGGTGCTTCACATATACATTATTTTTGTTGTAGTTTAATTGTGGTAGTGCGTTTGACATTCAAATTTGATCCAATTTAGTCCATGTTTGGAAGAGTTAGATACTTCTACTTTATAATAAATTTAAAATAATTTAATTGTATATTGATTACCCTCGTATTCATGTCAATCTAGATGGAATTATAACCTACTGGTCTAATGATCTCTTAACAATTATGAAAACCTTGTCTTGTTCAAAAAAAATAATGAAAATCTTGTGACTGAACCGTTAAGGCTTTCTTTGGAAGCTAAGGGGAACGAGGGCGGAGGGAAAAGGAGGAATGAAAATATAGAGAAATCCTTCACTTTTTTTAGGAGTGTTTTTGAAGGGAAGTAGATGAAAATATTTATGAGTATATTTTCTCGAGTATTAGCAAGAGAAGTAATGAAACCTAATTCATGTTTTTAGTTCACGTTTATTGGAGAATTTTAGTAGTCCATTGAAGAAAAATAGAATCACGTACAAGATGGAGGGCCCTTATCATTCTCTTTACTCATTCTTTTATTCTCAAACCCTTCTCTTTTCTTCCAAACATTCAAACAATAAATTTAAGATATGTTTGGTTTGGGAATATATTTTTTGTTTTTAAAAAAGAATATTGTTTTTACTTTTTTCTCTAGATTTTTTATTCCAAGTCACCTAATTTTTATGTAAATCGAAAAAAGGTGTGAAGACTGGGTGGTTAATTGTTATGGAAAAATTTAAACCTGTGGTGTTTGATTTATCATTGTATGAGTTGGTTCTTATGGTTTGTTTGTTTCACGGACTTAAAAATTATATTTAAGAATAAATCAGTTGGGAATTCAAAAATTGAAATTAGATTCTTGGGTATTTTTTTAAAGTGTTTGACATTCTTGGAAAAATTGGTGGTTATAACTTTAAAAAAAAATTCTCTGTAAAATTTCATGCGAATGCACATTCTCACCTTACACGGAAATAAGTACATAGGAATTATAGAAGATATGAAAAGTTATTCTATTCTTTAGAATCTTTATATTCATAAATAATTTGTTTTCAACCTTATAAAAAACATGAGTATAAACATTCCATATAATCATAAGAATGTAATTCTTAGACTTGAAACAAAACTACCTTTTAGATTTTATTTTCATCAACAACCAAATCTCTAAACATCGGGCAGTTGGCTGGGAACTGTTTGAAATTTGAATTATGGATCGATGCTTTTTATGTACTAGTAGTACGTACATTTTATTTTCATCAATATTAATTGATTTATTAATTGACGAATAACCATAATCCAATGGATGATGCCTATGTTCACACCTAATAATACCACTTTCAAAGCTAAGTCTATGTTTGGTTTCATTTTTAGAGGGGCCGGAGTTGATTATAGAAATGTAAAATCGATTTTGACATGTTTGGTTGGTTTCAGGTAGAATGGATTTTACTTGAAGTTAAAATTTGTAGCTTTTAATTATAGAATTGATTACTACACATAAATTTAAAGTTCAACCTACTTTTACAAGAATGAATCAAAACACAAATCACTTTACATTCAATCCACTTTTAGTCGGAATTAATTTTATATAATCAATTCACTCAAAATCAATTATTATCTCTGCAGAACCAAACATACACAAACAATCTAGCTTCAAGAGCAAGCTAAAGGTGATAAAAAGTACTAAGCAACAAATTTTTGATAGAATTCCGCTCTTCTCCCAACAAGTTTTGCTCCCACCCAACCAAAATACCCCTGCGTGAGTTAACTAACACAAGTGTTAATCCTGCCTTAGTTAACTCACGCAACGTGCCTTAAGTCACGCAAGAGTACATATATGCATGAGTTAACTCACGCAACAATTAGCACATGCATGTGTTAAACTGATTTGATTAATACGCAACTTTATTCGAATTTATTTATTCAATATGCATCATAAAATAAATGCAAAAATTAACAAAAATAAAGGAACAAAAATAATAGATATAAAATATCATTTTATTAATATAATTCTTATTACATTTACAATGGGGTAAAACTAAATCTACGGAAAAAAAAACCACAAGAAAACCTATCTTCCTGTGGTAAAACTAAAAAAAATCCACAAGAAAATCAACCTTCATGTGGTAAAACGAAAGAAAAACCGCAAGAAAACAAATTTTCATGGGGTAAAACTAAATATGCACATTTAGTTTTACCCTTGGGGTAAGGGTAAAACTAAATCTGCTTCTTTTTACCCCAAGAAGGCTACTTACCAATCATCTTTTTACCTCAAGATTGACCTCTTTTTACACCAAAATAAAGACTAAAAAAGAAAGAAAAGAAGGAGATTCATACGGGGAGAGAGTGAGGAGGAGAGTGAGAATGTGAGATGGTACGAGGAAATGAGGAAGTTTGGAGGGGTATTTATAGGTGGGTAACATAGGTTATAACTACAATAAATGTAGTAAAAAAACGTGTAAAACTTGTAAAAAAACGTGTTAGAATCAAAAGTTGAAAACCTGACCACCGTCCAAAAAACGTGTGTTCTTGAGCTTAGACCACTGGTCAACCTGCGTGACTTAAGTCACGCTGAGATCCATTAGGTGCGTTAGTTAAGTCACGTAGCGTAACTTATGCGAGGGGTATTTTGGAAAATCAGTTGGGCACGAGTGTTTTGTGTTGGGTAAAGAGCAAAATTCTTTTTGATATGATATGTCGAGGTCACATTTAATCTAATGCGTGTGTTAAGCGGTTCGATAAAAGGTAAACCAACACGTTTTAAATAAACTTTGATGTCAACTTAATTTCATGTTACACACTACACATCCTTAAAAAATTAATTTGTAAAACGAAAAGTGCTCACATTTATAAATTTGTTTAAGTATTGTGATACTTTTTACACTTTTTTCAAATGTGATTTGAGGATTATCTAACATGTTAGTATTACATATGTGCATCTAATCTAAGTTGAGTATGAAAATAAACCAAAAGAGAGACCCCTTTAATAATTGTAAGGACCACAGCTAGCCACGCATGCAGAATGGAGTGAAAGAATAATTCCTCACACGAGTCTTGCTTAAAGATGAGCACTCTGGCAAACAATTGGGTAAATGATAGGTTCTCTCTCCCATATTGGTTAAAATTGACAAATGAACTTTAAAAAGGTTTGGTCGACTTCTCAAAATAATTCTTTATATCTATAAATCGTTAAACAAAAAGTTGCTTCAATATGAAGAATATCTCTACGTTACCTCATCTTTCAGATTGCATAATAGTGTCCATCCTTTTTTTTTATTTTTATAAATAATAATAATGTCTAGCCTTAATACTTGGTTAACGGCACCATCTTATGTTAATTATAATAATAATGTTAATCATTTGTTATAATTTATATAGATCAAAATAAAAATGATTTGGAGATTATTCTTTAGAGATTTTTAAGAATATTATAAACGATGGATGAAAAAAAACATTCAAGTTGAAAAATTATACATGTCTAAATAACTTTTCATTATTATGGTTGAAAAATCATAGACACGATAAAATACATTTTTCTATCTCTTCTATTAAAAATTATTTGCTTCAAAAAATAATCAAAATAGATATATCTTTTTTAGCATAAAGATCATTCTAATAAAATGGTTTTTAAAATAAGCTTACAAACAAATATAATAAAACATAAAAAACATAATAAAAAACAGGATCCCTTTTATTGTTCTGGAGGAATATTTCAATGAATTGGGTTATGAGGAGGAGTCTCACTGAGTTGGATTAATATATTGGATTAAGAACAACACATAAATAAGTTGTACACCACATTTTCACCAAAAATCTTAAGATGATGAATTTATGAACCTTCTTGCCTATATTTTGCTCAACCTCAACTCTTACATCCAATGTAAGACCTTTTCTCACATTCGACATATCACAACATCTCTCCATCAAATGTAAGACTCTTCGCGTCCGTTATCTAACACTCAGAATCTTTCTCACTTCCTCAGCAAGTCGATCTAGAACTATGATTCCACTGTTGGGCCATGAGGGAAAACGTCACTGTGTTGGATCATCACATTGAGATAAAAGTAACCATACAAGTGGAATTGAACATCATGTCTTCACCCAAAATCTCAAAGTATAATGTTTATGGATTCTTCCACTTATACGTTGCCCAACCTCAAATCTTCCATTCAATGTGAAATTTTAACTCACACTTGACATATCGCAACACATAGTTCATATCAAGAACAATAAAGGAAGATATTCATCCCTTCATTCATATTGCTCACAAATTTTCTCTACCTTAACAATAATCAATGATATTTACATCTTTAACTCCGCATCTATGATATGAAACTAAAATCTATTTTGATTTTTTTCCATCTTATTAGAGAAAACCATGCACACATGGATTATGGATACATTCAGGCTATGTTTGGTAAGTCCAAACTGCTAGTTAATAGCGAATAATTTATAGCATATAAGTTTTTATTTAATTTAAAGAAAGCGTATAAGTTCTTATTTATTTTAAAGAAAGCGTATAAGTTCTTATGATCATCATATAATTGTTTGATAATAATTTTTTTCTCATGAGTTTATAGCATTTTTTCATGACCTTATAGTGTTGTTTTGAGATGGCCACTTCAAGTTGAATTTGAACTTATGATTTATAGCGAACCTATTTGGGTTGGTTTGATGATGTTAGTTTGAGATCTTAGAATATGCCCATCCTCAAGATCTCATGTTTGATTCTCCTTCGTGCCAATTTGAGTGAATTCGTTTAGCTTCTTATTTTTTTATTGCATATCACATTTTCTACCACTTTTATCCTTGTTCAAATTCTATTAGCTAGTTTATCTATTTTGTGTAGTTGAAATTCATGCTTATCAAAATACAATTACCTTTTTAGTCTTTTACCAAATAGAGCATCGGTGGGTTCATGAACTTTGTGAATGATTTTTCAGATGATAAATTGAAAAGTCACTATGGAAAGGACCATCTCATTAAAATATTGTTTAGTCCAAGTTAAAATCTTATTAATATAATTGTTGTCAACTCAAGTATTTATGCACAGGTTCAATTTAATTTATATGTCTCCAACACATACACACACATCCCACATGATATGAAAGCAACATCACTGTTATGAATTTTGAGAAGGGTAATAATTAGAGCAAAGCCTTTTCATCATGTGGTAAGATAGTTTTGGATTTGAGCCCTTTTCACAGGTACATCACCCCATTAACAGCATGAATTGTGTGTGTGTGTGGGACTATAGAAGTTAGAAAGTCTGGGAAAATTAGGACCACTATCGCAAAAGGGGGACCATAATTTTTGTGAATTGTGGCTAAGTTCAACTTTTGTAAAAAGGTGTATCACATTGGTGTTGGTCTCAATCACTAACAAAGGGTTGGAAAGACAAAGTATAATTGGTAAGGGCATCATGGTTGTTTGTGAACTCCAACAATTTTGCACATGCATATGCATGGATTTTGATCGGTTACTTAGCTAATAGTTGGTTTTGTATGTCCCCATAGATCATTTTAATCTTGTTACTTATTTATTTTGTATGAAATGTTATAACTTGAAGAGATATCAACCTCATCAAACAAGGGTGAAAGCATCCTAAACTATAGAGTCTCGTTAACGAGTGTCCCGTGCACTCTTTAAACATTCTAAAATAAACAATTATTCTTTAAAAAAGTCAAATATTTTGATTTTTAATGCATTAAATACTTACCACTTATAGTTCCTAAAGAGTGTTTCGGAAACACCTGTTAACATTTTACTATTTTAATATTTTACGGATAGTAAAGAAAAAAAATACAAAATTGATTTTTTTAATAAGCCAAAATTTATTAAACATCCATTCAAACACAAGACATGCACAAAAGAGTGAATAACCAAAACCAAGACTCTGTTCAATACGAGGATATAGTAAAAATGAGGATGTTACCCGTTGCCAGTTGCCACCCTGTACAACATGCAGATATGTATATATTGAACCCTTATATAAGAAAATAATCTTCTCCTCCAAAGGTGTAGTTAAACTTTTTATTGTTATAGATATATAAGCTTAATCTCTTACAATCAAAATTAAATTTTAGTTGGTTATGTTATAGAAGTTTAATCTCTTTCACTAGACATAATCTCTTTGATAAAGAATATTGCAAAGATGTTAACCACTGAATAAATTATAACGATTTTTTATATAAGAATTCAAATAAACATGGCATTGATATTTCAAGAGTGTTATGGACACTATTTTTTTGGGGATAGAAACTCTATTTACAATACTCTTTTTAATACTCACTTTTTTTATTGATTAAAATTTGTATGAGTTTTATACTTTAAAAATGGATCTCACATAAAGTTATGAAATCCATACGAATTTTATCTAATAAAAATATGAGGGATAGAAAGATATTATTCATAGCATATTTGTTTGTATTTTGCTATTTGTTATTTTTTTTACAAACAAATTTTTTTGGTTCAGTGATTATTTGCGATATTTGTCTATTCGATGTATTAATATGGGTAACACTTGAGTGATATTATGGTTGATGACATTGATCAACCACAATGTCACAAGTGACATTCTTCTCTCTTTCATAGTTTTTTGTACACTTGTGACATTGTGATTGAACAATGTCACCAACCACAATGACATCCATGCACTACCGTATTAATATCTCTTTTTTTTTTTAGAGGAATATCACTTTTTCTTTTTGTTTATGAATGTACTAATGTATCACATAAAATATTGTACCCAAAAAAATCACATAAAATATAAAGATAAATGGTTTTTACGTGATACAACATTTTTTTAAGGGTTTTACGTGATACAACATGTTTTATACAGAATGAAATTCTTTAAATAATTCAATATATTATCTTAATTTCATTTGGAGCAACAATGTCGACAATAACAAAAAAAAAATGAAGGTACTAGCAGAAATACAAACATTAACGTGTCTATTTATCTTTTCTACCATCTTCAATTGTATTTGTTTTATTGTTGAACACCACCCTTAATTTTATAGATACATATTTAGCAAATATAATGATAAAATATGTTGGCAAATAAGATTGAAATAAATACCTTTTACAGTGTTCAATATCATTGTGGGTTCTTATTTTAATTGTATTTAACTATTATTTAATTAATATTATAAAACTAATAAAATAGTTAAATGAATTGGGTAAAAATGAAAGAAAAAAATTATGTACTCTCTTTGTTTTGGTTACAAATTATGTACTCTCTTTATAAATAGGTATAAATTCAACCTTAAAATAAAATAAAAAACTGGCATTTTATTTTTATTTCTCACATTCTAAAGCATTTTTAACATAAAAATAAAGCTACAAAATACTATTCTTTCAGAAAAAAAAGCTACAGCATTGAATTAGATTCTACCACCAAAGCAAGTAGAGTATGTATTAGTTAATCTCTTATGAAATAATTCTTCCTAGAATGTGCACATCTGATTACCTAGTTGAACAAGCAAACTCAAAGTCAAATTGAAGCTTTTATTCTTTGAATAATTATTCTAAAAAAGGATTTTATTCTTTTATTTAAATTTTTTATCTATAAATCTTATGAGCACGAGCAAATCAAAAGTGAAAACAGAAGCATGGTCTTAATCTTCTTTTGTCACCACCAGCCAACCAGGAAAAAGCGATTCCGACATTTTCAGCAGTGCCCATTATTTGAAAAAAAAATGCCCTTCAAAAACCACACTTTAAGAAAAGCAATACTTCATGGTCATACTAGAAAGAAGAGTTATCATTTTTAAACTCATTTATTTATTTTTCATCAAAATAATAACTAATTTAATGTTCAAAATATCACTCTCTTCAATCTAGTTATTATAAAAAATATCATTGAAACTATAAGAGTAGATCATTCTAGTTACCAAACTTATGAAATAATTGAAGAACATTAATCAATTTAGTTTCTCTGTTATTCATATGTTAGACATTAAATTGGCAGATTTTAAATATTTTAGAGACTAAGTTGACAAATTTAATAGAGAATAACTGATAATTTATTCGTTTTTAAGCTAGATCATTTGCAAATACGTTATTAATTTTAATTTTCTTTTAATGTGAACTTCAAACAATGGTATATGAACTATTACTATTTTAGTCAAATAGCGGATTCTGTCATAAAAAGGGAAAGAAATGTGATATTTTACTAAATATAGTGGTTGATATTAAAGACTTCACTTAAAAACTTCACTTTTTTGTCAAAAAAATTTACAAAAACTTTAATAATTTAGTTGAGAATCACATCACAGTGGCAAAAATCAAAATGTCTTCAAGATTAGTAATTTTCCCACCGATTTCACTTTTCAATTAGTAGTAATTTCATTTTTATCTTCTTTCTGCTTTTATTTTTTCCAGCGCACACACTTGTCAGCCATAGTCACATAAACATCACAGTATTTTCTTTCTTTCTTTATTCTTTTTACATTTTTTCTATATAAATGTTGGATCATGTGGGGAGTGTGGAAGACCATCTATACAAGACAAAAACAAAACGTGACAGATACACCATACTTTTACTCTAAACTTTAAAACAACAAGTTTATAGACTCTTCAATTATAAAATGTTTGACCTCCACTTTTCTACTTGATATGAGATTTCTAACTTACATGTGCTACAAACACAAAATTCTTACTACTTAATTTTAAATGACATACACTGTGAAAATTTTATTTTATTATTTTTTTATAGTATAAACACTGAAATAAAGAGAGAATGATATTTTAAAGAAGTTATTGAATAATTATTGTTAAAAAATAATCTCAAATCCCTTCATTCCTTTTTCTTGCAATAACATATTCTTCAAGTCTTATTTTTGATATGTTTATAAACCAGATCATTTGCAATCGTTATTTTAAAAATTCTCCTAACATGAACTTTAACTATTTTAGTAAAAAAAGTAGATTCTGTCAAAAAAAAGAAAGAAATGTGATATTTTACTAAAAATAGTAATATTCTATGTTTGGACTCTTTTTTCAAGATATATGGGAACCTATTTTAAAATAAGATAATTATCTTTAATAAAACATTTAGTTAAAGACTTCACTAATTAAAAAAAAAAAACCAATTTAGTTGAGATTCAGTGGCAAAAATGGAAAATATATTCAAAATTAAGGACAATTTTCCCACCAAATTTCACTTTTCCTTTTAATTTCCATTTTTATCTCCTTTCTGATTTTTTTTTTCTTTCTTCAGTAACGAGAAACACTTTCTTTCTTTTTTACATTAATTGTTTTTATTATATAATAATAATTCTACTTCACTTTCTCTCTCTAAAGCTCACTTTCTCTCTCTTCTGCAACGGAATTTTCACAGATCATAGTTCCCTATTAGATTCTCTCATTCCGTTTTTCCCGCACTTTCCTACCTCGATTTTCTCCCCCGCCGCACTTTCCGGACTTCTCCGACCTCTCAACCACCGGAATCCGTTCATTCTCCGATCGCCTCATTCCTCCGCAACCTACTATCTCCCGCCGCCGCTAATCGGTGCCGGAAGTGCAACGAAGACTCGTTGTTGCACGCTAGAGCTGTTGTTTCAGTGCTACGTGAAGTTCGGAAGCAGTGTTATGGTTGCGGCGTGTTCACGAATGGTGGATTTGAGCAGCGGTGAAGGCTTTGAGCTGTTGAAGCGCGCCAATTTGTGGATATTCTGAAGTTGAATTGATGAATGGAAGGGTTCGGGTATGAAAATGTAGTGAATAATTATGCATTTGATTAATGTTTAATTCTGAAATTAATTGTTTCTAATTAGTGTTTTTGTTTATGGTGAATAGAATGAATTCGGATCTTAGCAGAACTGGTGCTGTTGAAAGAGACATTGAGCAGGTATTTATGTATAGGCACAACTTATTTGCAGCTTATAGAAGTAGCATAAGTGCTTATCACTTATCATGATAAGCGCTTATGTATAAGCTATTTCTATAGCTAAATATGAAATGAAGTTAAATTGTTTTTGTATAAGCTATAATCTGTTTTCATAAGCTATCTTGGAGAACTTATGAAAATAAGCTAAAAATAGCTTATGAACAATGTCATAAGCTGTTTTCATAAATTCTCCCAAAAAGTCTCATAAAACTTATACCCCTAGATAAACTCAAATAAGTCAATCCAAACTGACTCATAGTTTGCTTTGAACATTTATTTGGATTTATTTTTTATTTTTTTTGCTTTTGTTGATAGAGAAGGTGATTCGGTTTGCACCAATCGAAACCATAAATTTTATACACAATAGAATTATATAAATAATTCTTAATTCTTATTAATATATATTTTTTATTTTATTTTTGCTTTTGGATTTTGTGTATTGTGTAGTGTACAATGTTAGTGATTTTTTTTTTTTATTTTCTGTTAATTGTGCTTGTGCGCAATTGGGTTTTTGATACAAGTTTGGGATGGGGGAATAGGTGATTCGCTTAGTTTTGTTTGGAGTGCAAAATTTCTGGCATGTTAGTTGAAGTCTAGTTGCAGAAGTTTGATTCATTAGTTTTCTTTGATTGCCAGCTATGCGTGTGCGTCATTGGCTCAAGCCAGTTCAGACATAACTCGGTTATATGAATGGCAGTGAAAAATCCCCGGTTATGCGCCATCACTAGGAATTTTTCTTTTTAACTATAATTTACTTGAGGAGTGTTGATGTAAATTTTAGGTATGTGTTAGGATTTGTAGTGCGAATATTTGACTGCATTACTCAAAAAAAAATAAAATTTGACTGCATCATCAGCTTCAGCAAGTTTAGACATAACTCGGTGTTTTGAATGGCAGTGAAAATTTCGATTATTAGCCTTCACTAGGATTTTTTTAATTATAATTTACTTAATGGCTTTTTTGGTATACACATTAGGTATGTGTTGGGAGTTCTAGTGCTTTTCAAAGTTTTGGATGCTAATTTGAGTATATGGGTATTACCCCGGCACCCCTCATATTTATGTTTCACTGGAGGATGAGCCTTAGTGACCTAGAGGTCACTGGTTGAAATCCTAGAAACATTGTCTTGCTTGTAGGTGTAAGGTTGCATACATCTACCCTTCCTAGATCCCACCAGGTGGGAACCTGTGCTCTGGGCCGCCCTTTTATATCTATGTCTCACTAATACGATCATTTGTGGATTATTATATGCTGTCTTTTCTACTCACCCTTCTACTCATCTGAAGAAAATCATTAATTACACTCCTTTCCATGACAAAATAATATTTTTTTGAATAAAAATACTTTTATTGAACTAGGATTTAGGTAGAAGGTCTAATTAATACAGGGTGGATTGAGATGCCATTAAATAAGCATATTATTGAAAAAAAATGTAACGGGTTCTAAATTGACCAATAATCCAAGACAAGCTAAGATTCTAAGAGTAACAATTAAAGTGATGCAAAGGAAGTATTTCTTTATTTTTTCCTTACAGAAAGAAATACAGGGTGAGTGCAGTGTTCTGTAACAAAAATATTTACTAATTACTTATAGATAAGAGTGTTAGATATAGGATACTCTTGGCTCTCATCAGTCAAATGTTATCCATCTGCTATGCTTATTCATTGTTTCCTCTCTGTAATTAATAAATCTTCTTATGCTTACCGAAATCCTTTGTTGATCTTGATGACAGGCCATTACTGCATTGAAAAAAGGGGCTTGCTTGCTCAAGTATGGAAGAAGGGGAAAGCCCAAGTTTTGCCCCTTTCGGCTTTCTAATGTGAGAGTTGCACTCCTTTTTGCTATATTTAAACGAATCTTTGTTAAAGTGTGTCTCATTTTTGTTTTTCTTGAAGAATTGTATAATGTATTTGACAGTAATCACTTGGTCCCTACATATATTTTTAAAAGTTAAAACCAAGCTTAGAGTCTTGGTCTTTCTACTTTTTATTTTGCATTTATTTATTCTGTAAATATTGGTGAAAATATTCCTTCAAAAAGCAGTAGGGAGAGACATAGCATGGGTTTTCAAAGCTGAAAGTCAGTGTGAATAATTTGTGGTAGAGTGGAGTGAAATGCAAAGTATTCATCCAACAGACTTAACAGTGAAAAATACTACATCTGTTCCTTTTTATAAGCCCCCTTTTTTTTTCCACATATATTGCGAACAGTAAGCAATGTATTTAATGTGTCTATGTCTATTTTATGTATGAATATCACTAAAATACCCTTTCATGTACAAGTGCACCTAACTCTAACTTTTCATCTCCCAAGATGAATTAGTAGTATTAATAAGGGGTATACAACAGCAGCAACCAAGCCTTATCCCACTAATTGGGGCCGGCTAGTATTAATAAGGAGTATATTTGGGATAAGGAGTTGGAGGTCCTGGGCTCAAACCCAAACGAAGGAGAAAAACTATTCCAACAACTAATTACTAACATTTGCCATTAAAAAAAAGGAGTATAATTGGAAAAATTATAGATGTATCTAGAAATTTGAAAGGGGCTTATAATTAAGGAGGATACAAGAAAATATTGCAGGAAGATCTATCTTTTGAGCTAACTGTTGTACCTAACTACTATCAGTGTATTTGATCTCCTTAAGAAACCCATTTGACCAATATTAAAACATGGAAAGATTTCCTTCCAATTATTTTGCCAAATTTTGTTGTTGCTATCACTCTAATCCACACAACTAGAATGTAAATTTGAAGGATAGCAAGATGTTATTTGTTGACCCTCACACCATATATCTAACTATATTTGGTGATTATGCATGCAACTAATAGAATCATCTTCATGCTATTTTATGGTATGAAAGTCACATGATTATTATGTTATTGTTATTGCCAATAATAGTGCTCATGGTTTATTTTCTAATTTTTCATTAATTATTTGTTTTTTACTACACTGGCGTTTGTTTTTAGATATTTTCCAGTTGCTAAAAATTTGAAGTATTTGATTTTACTATTCTTCTTTTCAGGATGAATCTGTTTTGATATGGTTCTCAGGGAAAGAAGAGAAGCACCTTAAACTGAGTCACGTCTCTAGAATTATATCTGGACAACGCACAGTAGGTTTTTAAATTGTTAGAAATCATGACTGTTTGCTTCTCCACATTTAGCTAACAGTGTCATGTCCTGCTTAGACAATTAGTTGATATTAGATAGTAGTGTTCTACTTGATATTAATATGATTAATACAGTTTGCATTGCTTGTTTCTGTATGCAATCTTGTGAGCTCCATTTGCTTGCAGTCAAAGCAGATAAATGTGATATCATTTTTATCATCCATCTACTGGTAAAAGGCTTTGCCTTTTGCTGTATTATGAACATTTTCCAATATAATACTTGTTTATGGTAGCTATTGGCTTGTCTTTTACTTTATAAATGTGCCGATGCTTTGTATTGCTTCAGTGTCATATTCTGAAAACTTAATGTAAAGAGACATTACTCATGTGCATGGGTGTGTTAAATAAATATAAATATTTTCATAGTTCCTTATTGACACATTTTCAAGTGTTAATGCTCTCTGTCATGATTGATAATACAAGGCTCCTGCTTTTTTCAGCCTATCTTTCAAAGATATCCGCGACCTGAGAAGGAATACCAGTCATTTTCTCTTATCTACAATGACAGGTCATTGGACTTGGTACGAATTTCTTTGTTTCTCCCTCCTTCGGGTTTGTAGCTGCGGCTGGCCTACTGCCTTGCTTGTACATATGTTGATATCGTGAACAGTTTCAAAGTAGTTTGTCGATAAAAGCTTAACACAATCTAGCGATCTGATTCTTATTTACTAGATATGCAAGGATAAAGATGAGGCTGAGGTTTGGTTCAGTGGTTTGAAAGCATTAATTTCACGTAGCCATCACCGGAAGTGGAGAACAGAGTCAAGAAGTGATGGTATTCCGTCTGAAGCTAATAGTCCTCGAACATACACAAGAAGAAGTTCCCCTTTACATTCTCCATTTGGTAGTAATGAGAGTTTGCAGAAGGTATTAACATATTATCTACATCCCTTATATTTTCTTCTCATATTACTCCTTCACTATTGAAGATGTTTGTTAAGAGAATGTTTTTTTGTTCTATTCAGGATAGTGGGGATCACCTTCGCCTTCATAGCCCATATGAGAGCCCCCCTAAAAATGGTTTGGATAAAGCATTAGATGTGGTCTTGTATGCCGTTCCTCAAAAAAGTTTCTTCCCTCTGGATTCTGCCAGTGCTTCTGTCCACTCTATATCATCCGGAGGATCAGATAGTATGCATGGTCACATGAAGACAATGGGTATGGATGCTTTTAGAGTTAGTCTATCAAGTGCTGTCAGCTCATCTAGCCAAGGTTCTGGTCATGATGATGGTGATGCTTTAGGGGATGTTTTCATTTGGGGGGAAGGCACAGGTGATGGTGTTGTTGGTGGTGGTAATCATAGAGTTGGGAGTGGTTTGGGTGTAAAAATTGATTCTCTATTCCCAAAAGCATTAGAATCTGCGGTAGTTCTCGATGTGCAGAATATTGCTTGTGGTGGACGACATGCGGCCTTAGTGACCAAACAAGGCGAAATTTTCTCTTGGGGAGAGGAATCGGGAGGCAGGCTTGGGCATGGTGTAGACTCTGATGTTCTCCATCCGAAGCTTATAGACGCTCTAAGTAATACAAACATTGAGCTTGTAGCTTGTGGAGAGTCTCATACATGTGCTGTGACACTTTCAGGTGATCTTTATACATGGGGTAATGGTGCATACAATTATGGTCTTCTGGGGCATGGAAATCAAGTGAGCCACTGGGTCCCAAAGAGAGTAAATGGCCCCCTGGAAGGCATACACGTTTCATATATTTCATGTGGACCATGGCATACTGCTGTTGTAACATCTGCTGGGCAATTATTCACTTTCGGTGACGGCACATTTGGTGCTTTGGGTCATGGTGACCGAAAAAGTGTCTCATTACCAAGGGAAGTCGAGTCCCTCAAAGGTCTTCGTACTATGCGGGCTTCTTGTGGTGTTTGGCATACTGCTGCTGTTGTGGAAGTCATGGTTGGAAATTCAAGTTCCAGCAATTGCTCTTCAGGGAAGCTGTTTACTTGGGGTGATGGAGACAAAGGTCGACTCGGGCATGGTGATAAGGAAGCAAAACTTGTTCCAACCTGTGTTGCCCTTGTTGAACATAACTTTTGTCAAGTTGCTTGTGGACACAGTCTCACAGTTGCACTTACCACGTCAGGCCACGTTTATGCGATGGGAAGTCCTGTCTATGGCCAGTTAGGAAATCCTCAAGCTGATGGGAAGCTACCCACCCGTGTGGAAGGAAAACTGTTGAAGAGTTTTGTGGAGGAGATAGCTTGTGGTGCATATCATGTCGCAGTTCTAACTTTAAGGAATGAAGTTTACACCTGGGGGAAAGGTGCAAATGGACGTTTAGGCCATGGGGATACAGATGATAGAAATAATCCAACACTAGTAGATGCTCTGAAAGACAAACATGTAAAAAGTATTGCTTGTGGAACTAATTTCACTGCAGCTATCTGTTTACATAAGTGGGTATCTGGTGTTGATCAGTCTATGTGTTCAGGCTGTCGTCTGCCATTTAATTTCAAAAGAAAACGTCACAATTGTTATAATTGTGGACTTGTTTTTTGCCATTCATGTAGTAGTAAGAAGTCCCTTAAGGCTTCAATGGCTCCAAACCCCAACAAACCTTATCGCGTATGTGATGGTTGTTTTAATAAACTTAGGAAAACTTTAGAAACTGATTCTTCATCTCATTCTTCCATTAGCAGAAGAGGAAGTATTAATCAGGGGTCTCTTGAGTTGATTGATAAGGATGATAAATTGGATACCAGATCTCGTAATCAACTTGCCAGATTTTCTTCGATGGAATCCTTCAAACAAGTGGAAAGCAGATCTTCAAAGAAAAACAAAAAATTGGAGTTCAACAGTAGCCGTGTCTCTCCTGTTCCAAATGGAGGTTCACAATGGGGAGCACTGAATATTTCTAAATCCTTTAATCCTGTTTTTGGATCGTCAAAGAAATTTTTCTCGGCTTCTGTTCCTGGATCTAGAATTGTTTCCCGGGCAACATCCCCAATATCTAGACGGCCTAGCCCACCTCGTTCAACTACTCCAACACCAACACTGGGAGGTCTTACTACCCCAAAAATTGTTGTGGATGATGCTAAGAAGACTAATGATAGCCTCAGTCAGGAGGTTATTAAATTAAGATCACAGGTATCTTGTTTTATGCATTCAGTGACAGTATCCCCTTTCTTGCAAAAGTGTTTAATTTGAATTTTACGAAAATGGATGTATAGCTGGCTCCCTATTTTATATGACATAAACTTATGTGAATTGTGTCTGGTAAAATGACTTAGACAACATGTACAAACAAGGACAAGAAGGGAATTATAGGCTAATTCATTCATCATGTGTGGATGTTGGTAGCAAGATGCATGTTAATTCCAAGCAGCTAATAATTCATTAATTCACTTGTAACTTGTTGGATTGTTTGGTAATACTTAAGAGCTTAATTGCAATTTAGAATTCAGGTCAATGTTCAATTGCAATGCACATGTTAGAGATGTAGTATATCCATCTAAATTTTAATTTACTAGTTACAATGCAGAATATTTGGCACTGTCACTGTTGTGAAGGTAGTCAGTTCTGTGACAGTGTGGCCCAATCTTTTATTTCATAATTAAAAAATAGATCAACAGTGAGTTGATTTTGATTTTCACCGTGCACTTTTTTCTTTGCCTTCATGTTTTTAGATGGTTCAGTTATTCAACTTTAGAGAGTTTCTTCCGATCACCTGTCAATAATACATTTTTTATCATAAAGGGTTGAGTGTTTGATACAGAGGATGACTGATATCTATAATTTACTTTCATAGGCTGATTTCTCCTTCCTTCCCCCCTTTATTTTTCTGAACCTGCAACAAGGATGTAAATTCACTGGGCTGTCTATTTGTCGTGGGCCTGATAATTATTTTTCCCTTTATAGGTGGAAAGCCTGACTCGGAAGGCCCAACTTCAAGAAATCGAGTTGGAAAGAACTTCTAAACAACTAAAAGATGCAATAGCAATTGCTGGGGAAGAAACTGCCAAGTGTAAAGCAGCAAAGGAAGTGATCAAGTCACTTACTGCCCAGGTAGAAACTTTAATTCCTTAAACCACTCTAACAATTAGACTGCTATTGAAGCCAAACACACTCCCGAAGTTAACAGAAAGGAGAGCAAAAACTTTTCATATAATCGGTGGGAACGGGGAACCTTGTCTTTTTCTTGTTGTAAATCAGCTATTATCTCAAGAAAAACATATATTTTCGAAAGCAATATGTATTTAAGTCTTAAGATTCACCGAGCTACTAATGTCACCAAAATTAGATTGTGAAATCATGAGAATAAGAGACAATACAGTCGGGCCCAATATCAGTTTTAAGCCAAAATAACGGAACTTCTAATTTTCAACCTTATGTCTTTTAGTCGTTTCTAGTTTTGTGGCTTACTGATCCAACATTTTTGTATCTTGCGCTGAATAGTTGAAGGACATGGCTGAGAGGCTACCTGTTGGGACAGCTAAGAGTGTCAAATCACCTTCTATTGCTTCCAATGAACTTAGCTTTCCTGCCATTGATCGATTAAATATTCAAGCAACAAGCCCAGAAGCAGATTTAACTGGATCAAATACTCAGTTACTTTCGAATGGATCAAGCACTGTTAGTAATCGCAGTACAGGTCAGAATAAACAGAGCCCATCGGATTCAACTAATAGAAATGGGAGCAGAACAAAGGATAGTGAATCCCGTAGTGAGACTGAATGGGTTGAGCAAGATGAACCTGGTGTATATATTACACTCACGTCCCTACCAGGAGGTGTAATAGATCTTAAGAGAGTTCGCTTCAGGTACGTATTGCTCTGCAGACGTTTTTCTGTTAGCACACAGAACGTCATCTGCAAAATTTGGTACTAAAGAATAAGATATACTTCTAAGAAAAAGGAAAAATGGTAGAATATGACATTCATGGTGTTAAGGTCTCGACAAAAAGTATTTCTAAAAAATTATTCATGTTGCCATTTTTGGAACAACATGATTCATTTTCTTTGCTCAGTTCCCCACTGTTTGCCTTAGCAAGCACTAATCTGTGGGGGACAGAATAACATTAAGAATATACAGGGAGTTATTGCCATATTCAACATATCTTCTTGAAAATCATAATGTTTTATTCTGCAATTTGGTATCGGATGGGACAAATAAGATACTTATACAGTATTTCATGGTTAGCGATTTTATAATCTGAGTTTTAACTTTGTTGAATGCAGTCGGAAGCGGTTTAGTGAGAAACAAGCAGAAAATTGGTGGGCTGAGAATCGCGTAAGAGTATATGAACAATACAATGTTCGCATGGTTGACAAGTCCAGTGTTGGTGTTGGGAGTGAGGACCTGGCTAATTGACATGACAACATGTAAATGAGATGTTTTTCCTCATTTCGGCTTGAGTTAGAGCAAGATCGTACAGATCAATTACATTAGTTTCCATCTAATATAAAGCATTGAAGGAAGCTGGGGACTGGCATAGTAGAAGAGAATAGGGATTGATTGTGATTTTGTATTTTTTTCCTTTTCATTTTGATTTCATTTTTCATTTTCCCCCCCTATATGTACCTTGTGTGGGGGTTGTGAGAAATGTAAATTCTTAGTAGGTTACAGGCTCTGGTTGAAAGGAGCTGCAGTGTAAATTTCATAAGCAAATGCATTTACAAATTTGTTTTCAACTACAGGGATCATAATTCTCCAGCCATGACACTAAGTAGTAGTCGATATAGAATAGTCTTGGCAAATTTGTTGTTTCAAAATTGCTATATCCAAATTGAGTAAATCTAAACAACATAGCCAAACGTTGTTGGTTGAATTAAAAGTTGATATATCCAAAAACATTTGGATGAGAAGATTAATGTCACTTCGAGATTACCTTAACGTCCATGGGTTAGATTTCGTTAGGGAGAGTTTTGTCGTACAACGAGTGTGTTAACCCGTGCAATGCACGGGTGATAAGCTACTATTTTTCAATCTCTAATTTTTTTTATTTTATTTTGATTTATCAAGAAAATCATTTATCCCATTTTTTAAAAAATTTGTTTGTGTTTTCATATGTTGCAATGATAAATCTGTGTCCTATTTTTTTTATGTTTATTAAGGATCAATATTTTCATTATTTTTTATGTTTGTCTAAAAAAAAAAATATTTGCCTTTTTTATATGTATCAATCACAAATACGTGTTCCTTGTTTGTTTGTTTTTTTCTTTCTAGATTTACCGATGGCAAATACTACTCCCATATTTTTTTATGTATCCATGAATGATATTTTCATAGTGTTTTTTTTTAATCAGTGACAAATATTTGACCTAAATTTGTTATGTAACAATGATAGATATTTTTCCTATTTTTTTATATTTATAATGACAATTATATGTTATTTGTTTATTATTGA
>Ga0315914_1002928_pt1 | contig 26131 bp, 14 predicted proteins | sample MpolenodulesMG_FD_203920 | JGI IMG/M metagenome (GOLD analysis project Ga0315914, IMG submission 203920) | Medicago polymorpha root nodule microbial communities from Los Angeles, California, United States - elongated nodules | ecosystem: Host-associated > Plants > Roots > Nodule | place: USA... | reverse complement strand
TGACCAAATTTCGTTAACAATTTTGTGTGTGCTATTATTCCGCATTTATTTCACTTCCACTTAATCTGACTATGGAGAAATTTTACGTAATTTCCTAACAATAGTACATCTCTAGTGCTTAAAAAAAATGTGCAAGAGATGCAGTAACAAACTATATTCTTTTTAAGGTCTTTATGTCAGCCAAAGACTCTCCTCGTGAAAACAATTCATCTTCAAACTATAATTAAATAGGAAAAGTATATACTCCTTCCGTCCCTATATTTAAGCTTCCATTTGACTTTATTTTTGTGCTTAAATGTAAACCCCTTTTCAAATTACTAGATACATTTATTATTTTTTCCTAAACATACCCCTAATTAATACTACTAACTTGCCTTGAAATATGAAAAGTCAAATTTAATACACATACAAACAAAAGACAATTTGGTAATATTAACATACAAAATAGACACATACACAAACAATTTTTCTTAAGAAATATGAAAAAAAGCAAAGAGGGCTGGCTAACATATAGGAACGGAGAGAGTAATATATTAAGATACAAAGGCGAGAAGGTAAGTGAATAACTTCTTGTTTGATCTTTATGCAGAATAACTGAAGCAATAACTATAGATTAAACAGTAAATACACATCTAAAAATAATTAAGAATAATTGGTCAAACATTAGTGCCTAACTTTGAGTTAGAAAGGATGCAATAAAATAAATTAATTAACAAAACAACGTTACAAATCTCAATATAAATACACCATCATAAAACAAATTAAACTATAACAAATAAGTCTCAAAATAAATCAACAACCATAAAACAAGTCTGAAAAAAACAGATAACAAAACATAATTAAATTAGTCAACTAGACAAGTCTCAAGTCAACCATCATCCTACATCATGATCATATGATGCTTTTGTTATTGTTGTAAAAGTTGGCTCACAGTTTCCAACATCCCTCTCTTCATCATCTCCCATTACATCTACATATCAAAATCAAAGTGGAAATAATTAAACAAACAATTGTAAATAAAATCATTTAGAATATTTGGGACAATTTGCATCACATGCATTTATTTAGAATTAGAACATGTATGACAGGTGAAGCTTGACAAACGAAAAGGAACGCTACGGCATTGACGAAGTCTTTTATTTTCTCACTTGTATTCTTGCTGGCACAGCCTGGAATTAATTCACCGATCTATCTATATAATCTCTATACACTCACAGTTTGTATATGCACTAATTAACTAACATGATGAAGTTATATCAATTTGAATTGCTCTTATTCCTTCTCCTTATTATTGTCAATACAACCCTTTCGATAAGATTTCCTTCTAAAATATTCTCTTCTGTGCCCAAACTCTTCAAACCAATAGGGAAGGAGATTAAAAACCAAGCTGCTGACTATGCATTCAAGAAGACATTGGACAATATCCCACAATCTCCTCCTACTCCAGAACAACCAGCCAAAGAGATTCAAGGACTAGATAAAATCAAACAATATTTGTACGATTTCGGCTACCTCCAACAACCTGGCCCATTCAATGACGTTCCTGACCCACAAACAATCTCAGCCATTAAGACCTACCAACAAAGTTTCAATCTTCAAGTTACTAATGAAAACCTAAACACCGAGACCTCACAACAAATGTTGTTACCACGATGTGGTGTTCCTGATATGAATTTCGAGTACAGCTCCACCAATGATATATCGTTTCCGAAAGGAAACAAGTGGTTTCCTAAGGAAAAAGAATATCTTACCTATGCTTTTGCTCCGGAGAGCATAATCCCACTTGACATGACCAACGTGTTTAGAAATGCCTTCACACAATGGTCACAGACCACTAGGGTCCTAACTTTCAATGAGACGACATCATACCATGATGCTGACATTAAGATTGGATTCTACGACATGGATTACAGTGATGGTGTTGATGATGTTGTTGTGGGTGACACAATTATCAGACTTGATTCGAATGTGAATTCAGGTGTGATACGTCTGGACGCTTCAAAGCACTGGATGTTGCCAACTGACAACTACATGTGGTCATGGAAGAATGGAGAATTTGATTTGGAGACGGCGGCGATGCATCAGATAGGTCATCTGCTAGGACTTGATCACTCTTATGATAAGGAGTCTATTATGTACCCAGCCATACTGCCATTGCAACAAAGGAAGCTGCGAATAACAGATTCAGATAACCAAGCCATACAACAACTCTATAGTGTTAGTGGGTCCTCCAAACTTTTCGGGTCTTGTTCTCGCCTCTTTACCTCTTTGTCCATTGGACTTGCTTTTGTAGTTATGTTCAACTAGTATCTTCAATCAGGGTAGTACTTGTGTAATATTGTGATGCTGATGTCATGTGATATTGATCAACCACAATATAATAAATGGTTCTTCTTTCTCTTTCATAAGTATTTTTTGCTTTTTGTTATTTTTTTTAAGTGAAGTATGACACATGGCATACTGTGGTTTGCCAATATCACATGACATTGACACCACAATGTCACACAAGTGGTTTCCCTTCAATTATAGAGGTTTACCCTTCTAACTTTTGAAATTGCTCAAAAGCCACCTCTAACGGCAGCTAATTGTCGTTCGGCTTTTTCAGGGGGCAGTTAAGTGTTAAGAACTTTTTAAAGCGGTTCAATCAATTTTTAAGTCGATTTAACCGATTTTAAAAGTGTCCAATGACAGTTAACCATCGTTGGGATAGTTTTCGAGCAATTTCAGACTTGAGAAGAGTAATTTCCTAGATCATATCCTTTAATCTTGGAGACTCTTTTTTAATTTGTGTATCACTTTACTTCATGTGCCATTTTTCTTTAATGCTTAATAATATTAAACGTTTGACTCGTGCTATTGCATGAGTATTTTAGAATTTAAGACTATAATATTTGTTTTTTTTTTTTTATAAAAAAAAGACTATAATATTTGTTTTTTTTAAGTATAACATTTTAAAATTATAAACAGTGTTTTTTATGAAATTTTGATTTTGATTAAAACTAAAAATATAAATGTATATTACTTTCAAGTTATAACAAATCAAACTAACCGTGATTATCTATTTCAATGACACCAACAATATAACAAAAAAAATATAATCGAAATTCTTTTTTTTAATGACACCAACAACAATCTTTATTAAAAAAAAAGTTGTTTAAGGGTAATATGGAATAATGAAAAAGTAAGTATAAATATACTCATCTAGTTTGTTACACTTTTTAAATAAAAAGAAAAAATAATGGACATATATATACTCATTGTATTTATTACCCTTTTATTTTAATATTTGAATTTACTTTTATCTATTTATTATATGTTTTATTTGTATTAAAAGTTGGAGTAATTTTGGAAAGAGACAAAACCAATCCAAAAGAGCCAAAACTTACTATTTGATTTATATTTAGTATAAATATAGATATAGATATTAATTTCAATAGTCAGTTGTCATCGATCATAAATAGTACTAAAAAAAAAATCAATCATAAATAAATAGTATTAAAACTAAAAAACCATGTAAAACATAGCACAATTGCTGGACTGACTAACTAACTAAAACAGAACACAATCAAAATAATAGTTGTTGGCTCTGAAGCCCAGATACTTCAAAAAGGATGACGTACTGTATCCTCTATGTATCTTGCACTGATACATGTCCAATACTTTTCGATATGTATCAAGAGAGTATCAAAAGATTAAATTTTAGTTTTTTAAAAGTAATTATCCGATATTTTTTAGATACATCTGGGATACGAGCGATAGGCGGTGGAAAACCGATATGTGTGGGCTACCTGATGTTTTTATTATATTTAGTATATATGTAATTGACTAAGTAATGATGTTTTCTTTGTTTTTTTTGTCTAGTAGCCTAGTGGCTACAGCTCACACAATTAAATGTGGAGAAGTGAGGTGTTTGGGGTTCGAACTCCGGCCCCTGCATAAATTATGCAACGTCCCTACCAATTGAGTTAAGCTCACGGGGACTGTTTTTTATTTAGAATATATTGACTAATTGTCGCTTTCTATATTATCAATGTTGTTTACATTTATATTTCTATTGTTGCCGCCGTCGGTTTTGCGTCTCTTTGTTTGTTTGAGAATGATGTTATTGTTGATTGTTGAAGGCAATTTTATTGTTGTGCCTTATCGTTTTTCTATGTCTGTTTGGTCTATGTTTTGCGCCAATTTTTTTGCTTGAGTTTTAGTCCATATTTTGTATTTTGAATTTTAATATGTAGTTTAAATTTAATTTTTTATTGAAGTATCCCAGTCATAGCGTATCTTGAATTTTTAAAAAATTTCGTATCAATGTCGTATCGTATCATGTATTTGAGCTTCATAGGTTGTTGGTGAATAGTGTGCATGACCCATTGCATGTGGGTAAAGTCAAACCAAAGAAATTTGCTTCAAGCAAATTGCAATGCTACCTGTCTTTGGTAATAAATGCACACTGCATTTTTCCATTCAATAGCCAAACAGTGTTATAGCCTTTCGTACGGGCATAGGCTAATAGTTTTGCAGGAAGCTTGAAAATAAACATATGGTACAAGTTTTACACTATAAGAGCATGACTTTTGGTGTGAAAAGAGTGTATAGATTTTCAACTCTCACGGTTAATTACCTCTATAAATAGAGGTGCATTTGAAGGAAGAATCATCATAAGCAAAAACACAACGATACATGTAAAGTGAGTGAATTACATCAATAGAGTTAAAAAACCTCAATGAGAGAATTTTAGAGAAAATTCTTGGGTGTAATTGGGTTGCTTGTAGAGAGATTGTGAGTGTTTATAAACATATATATTTTCCCTTTTATTCAATGTTGATGATTTTCAAAATAATGGAATCACTTTAGAGCCAAAAGTTGTAACTCTTCACCAAGAGTTGTAACTCTTCATGGGAATTATTTATATACATTGGAACATTTGGCAAATGGGTGTTTAATGAACCTTAACATTGATTCAAGTGTATATGATCATAACCTTTGGCAAAAGGGTGCTTAATGAATCATAACATTGATTCAAGTTAAAGTGGTACTTTCTCTCATGTGAAGGGTCATATAATACACTATAAATGCTTGACATTTGGGCATTAAAATACCCACACACATAAACAAGAATTTTGTTGCATTAACAATATAATTCTCCATCATTCTCTTACTCTAAATCATCCCTCAATTCTCTAATGCATGAGTGAATTGCTGGAACCATAAATCTGTAAAATACTGTTAGGAGATATATTTGGTGTGGTTGTGCAATACATGCAAGAAACTCATAGTATCCTCAAGGGGATTCACCGGTCATTCCTATTGCATCCAATATACAATTATTGGTGGGGGCGAATCGAACCTAAAGGTTTGTGTGGCAACACCATGCGCTTTGAGTTTTACATGCATAACCATTAAACTTTTTCAGGTTTCAAGTGCAACAATATTTTCCTAACAATCAAGATATATAACATTAAAGAGATCTGCAGCAATCTGAAGAGTAGCATTATTGACCAAACTTCATTATCAATTTTGTGTGTGCTATTATTCCGCATTTATTTCACTTGCACTTAATCTGACTATGGAGAAATTTTACGTAATTTCCTAACAATAGTACATCTCTAGTGCTTAAAAAAATGTGCATTTTATAAAGAGATGTAGTAACAAACTATATTCTTTTTAAGGTCTTTATGTCAGCCAAAGACTCTCCTCGTGAAAACAATTCATCTTCAAACTATAATTAAATAGGAAAAGTATATAATTAATGTAGTATCAAAAGTAAGTATTTTCGTTATCGTCTCCACAGGGACTGTTGCGATATTCTAAGCCCTTCAACATTTGATATCATTCTGAGTAATGGAGTGTTGATAAGTTTTGTTTCAAAAACTAGAAAACTATGAAATTGTAAACAATATAAGAGTTAACGGGGAAATGATTATGCTGAGATTAAACTTCATTAACATACTTATACGTATTCTCGGATTAGTGTTACGGATTCTAATTATCAACCTATATTATCACATATTGCTAGGCAACATCATTCGTGTCCAAATGATGTCGTGATTTCTATTGAGTCGTTCAATCGTCGATTTTCCAAACTATTAAACGATCCAATAGTCGGTTGTGTCGTTGTATAGGTGATTTCCCAAACTATTAAACGATACATAAACTTTGGGTTCCAATATTTAAAGTGATTATCAAAACCTAAATTCCATGTCTTGAACAAAAGCTTTGATAGAAGATTATTCTAACCTAGATTCATAAGGTATTTTTCAATACAAATCAAATCCATAAGATTGTAATGGAAAAACAAGAATAACCTCAACATCATGAGATAATTAAAATCAAACAACATCGTAATCAAAGGTAATACATACTAGTAGAGTTGATTACATTTAATCCCAACAAAAAGAGTCTAGCTACTCATTGTCATGGTAACCTTACAAGGAGAAAAGAAGAGATGGAATTGAAGCAAGCCATGATATCTCAATGATCTTATGAATCCCTTCAATCCTTGTGCTCCTTGCTCTTTAAGGGTCTCTCTGTGTTTTCCCCTGTTTCTCTCTCTCTCTCTCTCTCTCCCTATAATGCCATATTATCTGATAATAATGTTTCTGAAATGAGAAGAAAGGCTTTTATACTGTTGCAGAAATTTGCTTTCTTGTCAGGCAGGATTTTTATCGCTATGGCGACATCAGCTTTCTTTGCTAGTGGGTTTCTGCCACGTCATCATCCACTTGCCTCAAACCGCGTTGCCTTGCCAGGCAGGACATTTCTCGCCATGGCGACATATGATCTTGGAAAACATGGGTTCTAGAACTTCATTCCTACCATGGCGACATTTTGTTGCTCGGGCGACATCTTGCCAGACAGGATTTTGTCACCATAGCGACATGTTTTGGTCAAACAGGTCAGAGGACCTGTAATTCTTGTCAGACAGGAAATGTTGTGTCTGGCGAGGCATGACAGTTGTAGACCAAAATTTGCAGGTTGCTCCTCTTTTCGTTTTTTTTTTCATTGAGTCTTGATCACTCTTTTCCTGCACAATTGGGTTAAGTAAGACACAAGGAGTATAAAAATGTATTTTCTCATTATTTCTTGGTTTTTTCTTGGATAACTTGTAAAACAAGTAACCAAAAGTTCTTAATATGAATCATGAAATTAACACTTTCTAGCACTTATCAATAATATATGAAGATACAAAGGCGAGAATATAAGTGAATAACTTCTTGTTTGATTTTTATGCAGAATAACTGAAGCAATAAATATAGATTAAACATTAGTACCTAACTTTGAGTTAGAAAGGATGCAAAAAAATAAATTAATTAACAAAACAACATTACATATCTCAATATAAATACACCATCATAAAACAAATTAACCTACAACAAATAAGTCTGAAAATAAATCAACAACCATAAAACAAGTCTGAAAAAAAACAGATCACAAAACATAATTAAATTATTCAACTAGACAAGTCTCAAGTCAACCATCATCCTACATCATGATCATATGATGCTTTTGTTATTAATTTTCTCATTGAAATGCTTTGTTTACATAGTCCAAAATTAATATATTGGTCTTTTTTAGAAAGTTGGATATACTTGCTAACATAGTCCAAAATATAAAGAAAAGAAATAAATGTAAGAAAGAACATACAATGGTCTTTTTTACAAGTATCACAAAGCTCTCAAGTTTTTGAATCTAACCACCATATGTGTATGCCCAAACGATTACTTTTCTATAGCAGCAGCATTAACATTGGAAAGATGAAAAAACAATATCACAAAGCTTCTGTGTGTTTGGTCAGTTGAAAAAAACAAACAATTCTAATCTGTCTATATCATAAAACAAACCTTGAAAACATGTGTGCCTTAAAGACTATTTCAAATACCATAAAAAACCCTTCCAACTTGATAAAAATACAATTAACAAATAAAATAAATCAGAAATAGAAGTAAACACTCTTATTTGGTGACAAATGGCAAAATTGACCAAATACTTAGTTTGTTTTATTATAATTTAGAGTAAAAAATAACTCTCACAAGACAAATTCAACTGATTATGACCTAAGGCATTGAGGAAGTCTTTTATTTTCTCACCTGTATTCTTGCACCAATCTATCTATATAATCTATATGCACTCACAGTTTTGTATATGCACTAATTAACTAACATGATGAAGTTATATAAATTTGAATTGCTCTTATTCCTTCTCCTTATCAATACAACCCTTTCGATAGGATTTTTTCATAAAATATTCTCTTCTGTTCTCAAACTCAAACCAATAGGGAAGGAGATTAGAGGCCAAGCTAGAGGCCAAGCTATTGACTATACATTCAAGACGACATTGGACAAGATCACACAATCTCCTACTCCAGAACAACCAGCCATAGAGATTCAAGGCCTAGATCAAATCAAACAGTATTTGAACGATTTCGGCTACCTCCAACAACCTGAGCCATTCAATAATGTTCTAGACCAACAAACAATCTCAGCCATTAAGACCTACCAACAAAGTTTCAATCTTCAAGTTACTGGTTACCTAAACCCCGAGACTTCAAAACAAATCTTGTTACCACGATGTGGTGTTCCTGATATGAATTTCGACTACGGATTCACCAATGATATATCGTTTCCGAAAGGAAACAAGTGGTTTCCTAAGGAAAAAGAATATCTTACCTATGCTTTTGCTCCACAGAGCGAAATCCCACTTGACATGACCAACGTGTTTAGAAATGCCTTCACACAATGGTCGCAGACCACTAGGGTCCTAAATTTCAATGAGACGACATCATACGATGGTGCTGACATTAAGATTGGATTCTACAACATTAACAGTAATTACGGTGATAGGGTTGATGATGTTGTGGTGGGTGACACGTTTATCAAACATGATTCGAATGTGAATTCAGGTTTGATACGTCTGGACGCTTCAAAGTACTGGATGTTGCCAACTGAGTGGTCATGGAAGAATGGAGAATTTGATTTGGAGACGGCGGCGATGCATCAGATAGGTCATCTGCTAGGACTTGATCACTCTTACGATAAGGAGTCTATTATGTACCCAGCCATACTGCCATTGCAACAAAGGAAGCTGCGAATAACAGATTCAGATAACCAAGCCATACAACAACTCTATAGTATTAGTGGGTCCTTCAAACTTTTCGGGTCTAGTTCTGGCCTCTTTACCTCTTTGTCCATTGGACTTGCTTTTCTGGCTCTGTTCAACTAGCATCTTCAATTATAGAGGTTTACTCTTCTAACTTTTGAAATTGCTCAAAAACTATCTCAACAACTGTTCAGCTTTTGCGGCGGCAATTAACTGTCGTTGGACACTTTTTAAAACGGTTCAATCAATTTTTAAATCGGTTTACCCGATCTTAAAATTGTCCGTGTTGGGGTAGTTTTTGAGCAATTTCAGACATGAGAAGAGTAACTTCCTAGATCATATCCATTAATTTCTGAGACTCTTTTTTAATTTGTGTAATACTTTACTTCATGTGCCATTTCGTTAATGCTTAATACTAGACGTTTTACTCGTGCTATCGCATGAGTCTTTTAGAATTTAAGACTATAATATTTGTTTTTTTATATAAAAGACTATAATATTTGTTAACAGTTGATATTTACTTTTTTTGTATGTATATATTAATTTCAATAGTCAATTGTCATCGATCATAAACAGTACTTGAAAAAAAATCAATCATAAATTGTATTAAAACTAAAAACAATATAAAAACCATGCAAAAACATAGAACATAGCACATTTGGTAGACCAACTAACTAACTAAAACATAACACAATCAAAATAATAGTACGTCTCTGGTACTTCAAATAAGATGTGCATTTTATAAAGTGATGCAGTAATAAACTATATTCTTTTAAGGACCTTATGTCAGCAAAAGACTTTTCTAATGAACATAATTCATCTTCAAACTATAATCAAAGATTTTGGTCACTATTATAAGAAAAAATCTATTTTTTATGTTCATTCTATAATGATTTATGCGGTTTATTATTTAGACAAATTTTTAGATGTATTTATTTTTTTTTTTTCCAAATACACCTTTCATTAAATACATCTATAGACAAAGGATAATTTTGTAGTAGTAACTTACATTTATGACAAATTTATTACTTTTCAAACACTTTTCTTAATACCCATGATTTTTCTAAATTATTCTTACAAAAAGAAACGGAGGGAGTATCATAAAATGAAATATTGAAAAAATTCATGAATCACATTTATCGCAGCAACATGAAAAAAAAATCCACCAACATAATAAAAAATCCCAAAATAAATCCACCAACATGAAATAATAATAAGTCTCAAAATAAATCGCCACCATCAAAATAGTCTAACAACCATTAAAAAAAAAGTCTAACAAACAAAAAACGATCCCAAAACATCATGAAATAAGTCAACTAGACAAGTCTCAAGTCAATGATCATCCTACATAATGATCATATGATGCTTTTGTCATTGTTGTAACAGTTGGCTCCAAGTGTCCAACATCCCTCTCTTCATAATCGCACACTACATCTACATATCACAATTAAAGTATAATTAAACAAACAATTGTAAATAAAATCATTTAGAATATTTGAGACAATTTGTATCTCATGCACTTATTTAGAATTAGAACATGTATCAAATTCAAATACTACTTCATTTAATTTCTCCACATATACACAGGGGCTTTTATAATACTTAAATGAATTGAGAAGATATAGCATGTTAAAGGAATACTACTCTACACTCTCTGAAATTTCCAGAATGTTACCTTGTAGTTTCTGAGTTAAAAAGATAGCAGTTGGGCTTCCAGGGGATGGAGGATCTCAATTTAGTCGAGAAGATAAAGATCCAACATGTTCTGCAGATATAATTTCCAATGAATCAACATCTTCTGCCGATATAATTTCCAAAGAATCATTATCTTTTAGACCTAACTGTTTCTTGATCAAGCCTGTGTTTTCTCGGAGAACTTCAATTTCGCCAAATGGAAATCTTAAATCCAAGGCTTGAGCCCCAAGTTTCATTGCTTCCGCCTTCTTAAATTTCAAGAAAGGCCTGCATATTTTCTGTCTTTGTTCAAAATTGGAAGACTGGCCTACAGAACTATGTTGTAAGGCCTCCATTATTTATGAGTCTGGGGGGAAACTTCGAGTATCACCGTTAAATTTGTTCTGGAGGATACTTAGGCACTCGGCTTTCCAACCATCAAACTGTTCATGTACGAATATCCAGCATGTTAATTTGTTCTCTTTCAATATCTTAGCAAGAGAGCCATTTTTATTTGCTTTCTTTGAGCCTAGAAGTTGCTTAGAAAGTAACTTCCTTAGATCAACAATAAAGTCTTGCAGCTCGTTAGTGTATGATCCGGAGCATCAGCTTTTGACCAACCTGCTTTCACGACAAAACCATCCTTCTTCAAAATTTCTCTCCAAATAAACTCTGCATAATGTGGACAGATAGGTACTAGAAGACGTGTCTGCACATCCATAAAACGCCACACTAAGTCGTGATTGTCGTCTTCTATATTATCCTTATTATTATAATTATATGTCGTTCTATACTCATCCCTTGCAGCCTGAAGGTCGTAAAATCCATTCTTAAGGGCTTCTCAAAACATGCAGTTGGTGTAATTTTGCTCAGTTGTTTTGACAGCAATGTTTATTGCATTGGCGAACACATGATCAACATAAGTAGATAGGGCACCAACTCTTATAGAAGATTCTGCAGCCAAATTTTTTTCATACCAAGTAATTTCTTGGGTGAGTCGTAGAATTGCGTTATTTGCTTTCTCAAAAGAAAAATTTGCATCATCAGCGCCATCAGTAGTATCAGCCAAAGAGAAACGTGTAGCATCAGCAGAAAACTCTTCAATCGCTTGACAAATAGTCCTAAAGTTTCCAGTCGACTTGGACATTTTTTCATTATTGAGTTGTATGTGGCCATTGCATCTAAATCCACGAGGCCAGTGGCGCTTGGCCATATTGCAGTGTGGTTGTAAATGCAAAAGGTAAGATGATTTTGAATGAGATCCTTACCAGAAACTCAAAGATCAAAAGGGTACCAACTACCAATACTCAAACTCCAACTTCATTCTTTCTAAAAGGGTTGATGAAATATCAGTGGACTTAGGGAAAGGAGCGTCACAAAAAATATAATCCCAGACATCATCAGTCAGTTGTTGAGCTTTGATAGCGGATTCACCAAATCCATACATGTCACCATTCTGCAAATGGTGCACAATAGCGTAGTAAGCCATGTAAATGGTGGAATCAGACAAAGACTCAACTAAGAACTGTTCATCCCATGGCATGTGCGTTCCAAGACCAAATGATCGTGAGCAAGCCCACTTGTTCAACCAACTTAAAGTTTGCTCATATCCATTTCGTGTGTCGTCGGAATACAGATTCATGTTAGACAAGCAATCCTGAGCTAACTTCTTCCGGTCTGATTCCCCATATGTTATATACTACTGATCTGTCAAAGCGACAACAAATTCATCACCGGATCTTGACATCACTTGCTTCTCTGGTTTGCTATACACAATAATGAAAGCTAGAAAGACTAAGAACAATACATGCACATAGGTAAAGGAAAAAACTAAACACTCATATTTACATGCAAAAAAGTAGTTCAATAGTTACACACTAAATGGTGTAAGCAAGCTTCACATTGACATCCAATAACATTTCACAATTTCACATTCTCACCAACTTACCACAACATAATATTGCATCTTAGAACTTGTTTAAATTTCAGAACAAAACTTGTTTAGAATTTTAGCGAGTTCGAACGTAAAAGTATAGACTAATTTGACATATTTCTGCTTATTATTATTGGTAAAAAAAATCATATTTCTGCTTTGATTATGAATTACAACCTATTATATATCTATCTAAACACACAAATGCACATACATATGTAACACAAGTTATGCATTTTTTAAAAATATCGAAACGAAGTTACTCTAGTTCACCATAGACTTAGAAAAGAAAAATAACAATCCTATGCAAAAAAATATATAGGATTATATTCTTAGACATCCTGAACATTTGCCACATCAGTAAAACATATTTAACACTAATTGAACAATATTTGATTAGTCAAAGAAGTCACTGCAACATATAAGCTTTAAAAAATAAGAAAGATGTGACCTCACCTGTTTCCAGAAGCTTGCTCCTAAAGGGCTTAACTTCTTGAACTTTCCTTCCTTCAAATTCTCCAACAAAAAATTTTCTTTCAGTGAATCCTTCTATTTGCTTCTTGGCTTTTCCAAGCTCTTCTTTGTCATTCGGACTTTTGATTTTCTTTTGCAAGCAAATTGTCACGGCACACATATTTCCAAACTGCGTAACTTCAATGACAGGCATAATTGGCATCACCCATTCGTCATTTCCAAACTGTGGAACTTCAAACAATGCGAGGCCATGTAGTCATCCGGAGCATCAGTAGGCACACTAGTCACCACCCCTGTACCTTTATTCATCGAAACAGACAGCATAGGCAATAGGTAGTACATAAATAATCTCATATAACGAAAGTGAAGATTTGAGTGGGGGGGCCAATCAAGTTATGACCAGTGAGCTCGAGCAAGCAAGTGGGTTTCTGAGGGATCTTTGAGTGGTTCTGGTAAGCCTGCTTTAGGTTTGTTGATTCGACAAGGACTTCTGGGGATTCGAATTATGGTTCGGAGGCTAAATTGTCGGGGTTGTTTCCAAGAGTTTCACAAGAATTGAAGGACGCGTTGTCTACGCTTCAACAAACATTCGTTGTCTCAGATGCAACTAAGCCTGATTGTCCTATCTTGTATGCAAGCAATGGTTTTTTTAGTATGACTGGTTACTCTTCTAAGGAGGTTATTGGAAGGAATTGGTGAGCATTTTTTTTCCTTCGTTTTCATTCGTAGAAAGTAATGTTTTTAAAATACGAAAAAATTGTATATCTAACATCTTTAACAACCTTCCCCAATTTCAACTTCATCATCTGCCAGCTAACAAAAGAATTAAAATAAGGATTCACATCGGTCGTAATAAACGACCTTCTCCAATCACAACCTAAACCAAATGCTTTAAGATCCTCTACAACCAAAGGTGGAAAATAAGTAAGCCACTTATATGGATCTTGAAACTTTGCAATTTCATTATCAGATATACCAACACTCTTCAAAATCACCCACTGATACGCCTGCCTGCTTGGTTTAGCAGCAGCCTTAGACTTCTTCCCTTTGTATTTATTATTACTAACAAGAGTTGCATTTGCATCATCATTATTATCGACAGCTGCCTCAGCATTATCTTCTTGTTTTCCGGGGAACATGGGAGGGTTTCCGAATTGTTGAATCTCTCTGGTGATTTATCAGCGGAGGCTTTGATGGGCATGCCAGTGCAGTGGAAGGCAAAGGGGAGAAGCATATTGGCGCCTATCAATCTTTGAAAAGCCGCTGAAAATTCTAGTTTGGAAAGAGAATAGGCTTGCCCTAGATGAAGGTAACCATTCATGTGAGGGAAAGGAAAATTGCCAAAGAACTTTTCTCAGGTGGCTTGTCTCCAAGTTCGGATTTGAAAACCTTAATTAACAAATCAAAAGTAAATATTGTAGGTACATCGTAATAAATCACGAGTTTGTTAAGATAACAATTCTTTATTATTTTTTACACTTAGAAAAATTAAAAAATTAACGACCATATGTCTATTTTGCGAGATTTTAAACAATTTTGTTGTGGTTTTTAGTGTTCGACGAATCTAATAAATCTTCACTAATTGGTGTTGTGGCCCACATGAATAATTAAAAAATTAAAAAATCATAGGTCTATTTTACGAGTTTTTAAACAATTTTTCATCGGTTTAGGTTTTCTCCGGTTCTAAAAGTGACATATGTGATTTTTATCGTTCTTATACTTGGTTGGATAGCGGAGGTTTACAGACCTTCTAATTTTTTGGGGTTTCAAATCTCATTTATATTGTCTTGTTAATTGAAAATTCCTCCAATTAACAGTTGTATTATAAAAAAAGAAAATCGTAGTTTATAGTTGTAGTAAACTATGTAATTTTTTTAAAAAGTACCTGAGCTTTTTAGTCAAACTTTTAATGGCCCACCTAAACTATTTTCTCTGGCTCCGCCACAGTCTAAATCAGTGTTAGAGGGTGTGTTGTTATAATGATTCTACTACAGTATTATATTGCGTACAAATCGTTTTGTCAAACTATTTTGGAAATCGAAAACAAGGAGAGAATAAGTGAGCTATAGAAAATAACGTTTGTGGAATCAAAAGTTCAAATAAGCAATGCATCATCCAACTTCGCCAACGTTGAATTCGTTTTCGCCACAAAATGGTGGACTTACCCAAATCTCTATCTTCATTGAAATAAATTGAATAAATAAGGTAACCGATTAATGAGCTCTACTTACGGACGAATTGTTTGAAAGAATCCAAGTTCGACTCTTGTAATAATGTTTTGTCCAGTTATATTCTTTGTTTTAAATTTTTTTTTTTTTTTTTACAAATTTTTTTCTATGTTATTCACTTCAATTTATGAAATGTCTTTCAGCTTCAATAATTTAAATTTTTTGTATTCTTTGAAGTGAATAACATCGAAAAATTTTGAACTTGAATTAAATTATAAATTTGTTAACCTTTTCAATAATTTAAGCTTATTAGTATACATTATTTTGTTGCATATTTAAGTCAATTATTATAAACTATAACTGAAATATGATAAATATATAGTCAAATTCTCTAAATAATCATGTTAAATATCAAAAGTAAGTTTAATCTCATTGATCTATTAGTTTGCTAGTCTATTTAAACTCATATCATATTATTTATTTGAAGATCATGTAAAATAGACTTTTAAACAAGTTAACAAGTCACATTAGTCTTTCAGTAGGCCAAACTTTAGCGTAAAAAATAAGTCTATAACGAATCACAGACCAGGCTTAGACTTTAAAATTTTTAACAAACCAAACTTTGATCTTTTTTTTTTAGGGAAGACCATTCTTAAGTCTTGCAAAGCCTCAGCTTAATTTATTCCGGTATTTCCGGTAGAAATTGCAGACACATTAAAGTGCAACAGTTTTTGATTCACAAATGCATAAAAAATAAAATTATAATTTAAAGTTTATTTTTTTGTGGAGCATGTATTTTTTTTAAGGATTTTTCGGAATGGGATGTTATCTAATGTTTTTTTTCAGGGATGTTTCGACAGTTATCTAGAACGAATGAAAAACAAAAGTAGAGGGACCCACATATGCCACGTGAGCAAAACAGTTATTTTCATGAAACTTTCTGGCTTCTGTTCTATTCTATTCTCTTCTCTTCTTTTCATGAAACTTCTCGAACATTCATGTCAATGTTCCAAATCCAACAACAACCTCGTATCTGTTATAAAATCTCACTTCATCTTTCTACAACAATATCATATCACATCACAAAAACAACAATTCACAACAAAAACAGTCTTAATTCTCTTCACAACAAAAACAGAAACATTACTCACATTATAACACACATTAACACAACATGTTTCATTTGAACAACAACAACAGCAGAACATCACAACCTTCTTCCTTGTACGGAACCCAATGGAATTCTCCTCGTTACAACAAGAAAGCACCATCGAAGGTGGTTTCAATTCCGGTTCATTTCGTGGGATCAGAGAGAAACAGAGCCGATTCAGCAACGAAGATTGAGAAGGTAGCAAGAGGGTTTCTTGTGAGGAAGAGCTTGAACAAGATGTTGAAGATGAAGGTGGAGTTGGAGGAGATCGAGAAGAAGGTGAATGATGGAGACACTGTGAAGATGATGAAAAAGGAGCAAAAAGAGAGGATAAGGATCGCAGAAACCATCATGAATTTGCTTCTTAGGTTGGATTCTGTTAGGGTGTTTCATTGTTCTGCTCTTAGGGACTTGAGAAAGTCGGTTATCAAAAGGGCCATTGTTCTTCAAGAATTTGTTGATCAAATTCAACTGGTGGGTCCCACAGGTAAGGTTGAAGACGGTGAAGGTAAGTGTGTTGAGGTTGAAGAGAATTGTTTGGAGAAGGAAGAGGTGGGGTATGAAGAGGAGAATAAGGGTGGTAATAAAATTGAAGCTTTGGTGAATGAGGATAGCAATGGTATGGTGAAAGAAGAGAGGGGGTGTGAAGAGGAGAATGAGGGAGGTGAAAAAATGGGATCTTTGGTGAATGAGGAGAAGAATGAGGATGGTGGCGAGGGTAAATGTGTTAAAGAAGATTATTTTTTGATGAAGGAGGGGGATGGTGAAGATGAGGAAGGTAACAAAGTGGAAGCTTTATGGAAGAAGGAGGAAATGGAGGAAGAAGATAGGGGGTGTGAGGAGGAGAATGAAAAATTTGAAGCTTTGGGGAATGAGGAGAACAACAATGAGGATGTGAAGAAGATGGAGGTAGAAGAGAAGGAAGAGAGTGTGGGAACAAGTTTGGTGGAGGAAGGAGTTGAGGAGGGTAGAATTGTAATTGAAAGTGACAAGAAGGAGGAAGAGAATTGTTATAAGGAAGAAGATGGTGGGAATAGGAAAATGTTGAAAAGGATGATGGAAGACAATGAGAAGATGATGGTGATGATGGCACAATTGTTTGAGAGGAATGAAAAGCAAACAACACTTCTTACATCTCTTACACAAAGGGTGGAGCAGCTTGAGAGAGCATTCACTTGTGACAAGTTGAGGAGGAAGAATAAGAAGAGAAGGAATGTTGATGCCAAACACAGACATAATAATGGTTGCATTTGATGACTTTTGCTTTGTTTCATGATCTTGCCTTTTTATTTTACTCTCTTGTAATGAATTTTGTTGTCTCTCAATCATGTGTTTATTTTGATTAGTGTAACACATTGCCTTTTGAGTTTAATAAACACATTGCCTTTTCTTCAATCCCTCTCTCTTAATAAGCAAGAAATATACAAGTAAAATGCACAAATGAACATTTAAGCAAAGTGAATTCAGCCAATTGCATCTACGATTTTTGTCACCTAATTTACGCTCAACTGCCTAGTTCTCTATTCCTTCCGAGTTATAACTTCTGCTAATAATAATCATATAAAGAATGTAAAAGTCGAATCCAGTTAAGCAGTTTTACCCTCACCTCGAAAAGATGTTTTATGACACAATGTGTTTATCATATATTCAACAGATAGTTTGTTTGTAAGTAAACAGTTAAGTACAGTTTGCTTCTGTCAAGTGTCACCAAATTCACAGTGATAAGTGTAGTAGAAGTTTGGTTTCAAGCTTCTATAAAATTGCGGTGAAAGCAGCACCCGACGAATGAAAAGCTAAACCAAACCTAAAGGCTCAACAAAGATATTACAATCCCAACCTCAATCAAAATCTTGCTTAGCAGCAGTCATCTAGCTTTGGAAGAGTTGTGCAGCAGTCTTGCCCATGATCCACTCTAAATCAGAAGAAGGCAAAGGTATCTGCTTAGCAATAAGCTGCACTGCTTCTTTGGCTCCTTTGTATCCACATTCAGGAACAACAAATGGGAAATCACTGCAACAACAGCAACGTTGAAAAAAGCTTAACATGATTTTTTTGAACAAAATTGTATACCCTTTTTCCTATTTTTTCTGTATGGAAGTTACCTGCCCCACATTACACGATTAGCACCAAAGCTAGAGACAAGTTGGGACAAAAGAGGAGACAAATCCAGATAAGGAGATTGTGTTCTTGATACTCTGAAGAGAGCACTGAATTTCACATATACCTGTCATCGTAAATTCAAATTTTAGTATTCCTAATATATGAAACAATGACACTAACACGTCAACACCGGTATTGATTTGAGAAAATCAATTTATTGAATGTGATCGCACATCTCGGTGTCGGACACCAACACATGTCAAATACCAAACATGCCTTTGATTAGAAGTGTCAGTACTACAAAGTTCTAAATGCTTATAGGCTTCACTATTTAAGGGCGGAAACCAAAAATAAAAGACTGCAATTACTTTGGTAAGACATTTAAAAATCTTATGAAGCACTGCTGGATACAATACTGGCACATCCACAACAGTAATAATTTGAGAAAATCAAATGATTGAATGTGACCACATATGTTGGTGTTATGTTTATGTTAGACACCGAACACGCTTTCAATCTGAGTGCTACATAGATCATATCCATATTCAGAAAAATGTAACTAACAAAATAATTAGGCATGCTTGACTTACTTGTGGGAATCTAGATAGATTTAAAAGCTTGGAAAACACAAGACCTTCCTCGTCATTTCTGCAACAAAGTATTCATGTAAGTGTAACTTTCTCAGCCTTTGAATCAAAGAACACAATATAGCTTACAATGGTGGTTTGCAAAAGGCCAAGTGATCAATCAATACAACTGTAGATGGAAACTCTGTGCACAATTGCTCAATTTCAGAAATATGCAGATCAAGCCCCTGAAATTATTCAACTCATTAAATATGTTCTAACAAATGTATATACTTAGGGTGCAATAACAACGAGTATAAACATTCTGACAAACTAACCACCAATTTCGTCCCTAAACTTAAAAAAACTCTCCTACTTCGTCACTCAAGTTAACGATAATATTATTCAGTTTCTATTCTCTACACTTTGTCACATTTATTACATTATCAAACTAATAGGGACTAATCAAACGGATTTAACAAGATGTTAGAGACTAATGAGTTAAATATGACAAACTTCAAATATTAATTACTTGTTTTGAGGATAAAAGTTGGAGAGAAGATGTAAGTATTTCTGCAGCGATAAAAATTTGAGTTACTTGAATTTAAAGTGATTTATGTTTGGATATACTCATGTAAAGTGGACTGAACAATAGATTCAAGGCTAAAGCTATAGCTCTCTTGATTAAAGCGAAAGGGGGGAAAAATACCTTCATACACATGAAACCAACTGCTACATTGAGTTCCCCAGCCCTTTTGAAAATTGTCTTTCCTATTTCATTTGTCATCTGCAATGAGATCATTTGAATATAACTCACGACAAAAAATTGATCCAGAAGGGTCTTCCCTTGCTAAGTATCCTTCCATCCGAACTTACTCATAAGAAAAGGTCTTGGCAGATTTCAATCTTCAAGCCTGGCAATTAAGCCAGTCCTACCAATTCCCTTCCTTTGATGTTGTTTATTCTTGTAAGTTGATATAAATGCATGTTTGAAATGGCGGTGAATTGACAAAATCATTGTGGCACGGTTATTTTCAATGTATAGTTTTTGCTAAAAATTGTGGTGGCATATCGTGATTTTGCCAAATTCACCGTCAATCTAAACAACCACAGCTTACTAGTAAATACAATCACCAATAAATTTATTAATTGAAAACTTCTTAACTAATCAAAGATAATTAGTACTATCTCTTCCGCTTATACCACGAACAGACTGATATACGTCTGAAAAGAAAAGAAGTTGCCTACCTTTTCACCAGATGGCCACAAATAAGGGTTGAATCTAACAGCACGGTAGCCATCCTAAGCCAAATAAAAAGTAAACAACAATCACTTTCTAAAGAACTCGCCTGTGTGATTTGATCTATGAAACACTGTCAAAGACACGTACACGATACTGAGACAGACACATAGACATCAATAACAATTCAAAAAAGTAGAAGTGAATGAATGTAACTATGTGTATTAGTTTTGTGTCATTGTCAGACTGACATCGAATACACTTTCAATTCAAATGACGGTGCTACATAGAATGTGATAGATGAAAACGAACCATCAGACCTTGAGAACAAGATGTTCAAACTGTTTAAGCCCACTTCCATCATCAGCTGGATTAGCAAGACAACAACCAATAAATTTGGTTGGATATTTCTTTAAAACACTGTCCAATGAACAAATTCATATGAATAGTAACATACATATAACATTATAAATTGATATGATCAATTCTAGCATTAAATATGAAAACATGTCAAATGCTGAGATATCATATTAAAACTATATATTCCATCTTCACCTACTGACATTTCAGTATTATCTAACGTTAACAAAAGCACTGAAGGCCTATTTAGGTTGACTTATTTGAATTGATCTAATGATATATGTACTACTGTAACAGTTTGAGACAGTTTGTGGAAACAACTTATATTTCATGTCCATAAGCGGCTTTCAGTGTATTTCTACAAAAACTGCAGTATAGCTTATGAAAACATGAAAGTTTACCTTTATGTTATCTTTGTTATTGAAATAGTTTATATATAAGGACTTTTATGAAAGCATCGATGAACACTTAATTAAGCTGTTTATCCAACTATAGCTTAAATCATTGAGTTCTTCTTCCATCAAATGGGGAAAAAATGAAAAGAAAAGTTGAAGATACATACCTTGTGACATAACTATGATCAAATTTATGATTAATTGGCTGCACAATGAGTGCACCATCTACTCCTGCTTCTTCCATGCACTACAAAAGTTCCACAGCATCCATTACAAATAACAAAAATCTAATCAGAATCAATTTCAATGTAAGTAGCCTTAAGCAATTAGGATTTGAGGAGCCTTCATCGCAATCTGTAATCTTAGTCTATATGAATGAAAGCAGGGTTTTAAAAAAAGGTTTGTGACCGCAATCTCGGACATAATATAATGATTTTTTATGTTGCCAAATCCGAAAAGCAGCTGCAATTGAGCTTGTATCGGTTGCATTTGTCTGTAATTCTTTGCAATAGTAAAGATTGCGATGCGCCCACTATTTAAAACCTTGAATGAAAGTGACAACATTTGAAACATGCCAGTATAAGTATCACAAACAATTTGAAAACAAATATGCAAAATTCAGAGACAAAATCATTCAATAATAGGCAAAAAGACTAAAATGCAAACCTGGAGCAGAAAATCTACATTTCCTGGTAAATTGGGCTCTTGTCCAGGAGAGAAAGGGAACTTACTAGCCTTAATGTTCAAAATACAAAACAAAAAAGGTCAATCAATGCTTGAGCTATATGAACAAACAACCTTATCAAAATCATAACAAGAGTATATAGTCTCAAAAAAAGTCTTTTACTTTGCCTTATACCTCTAGTTACTAGGGGAAAGGGCTCTAAGTAATTCGAAGTTCAGTTGAGAGGTAAGTACATTATGGCAAAGGATTGTTCCGACCAGGATCGAACTTGGGTGCTCCAGATTGATTTGATCTTATTAACCACTTTAGTCCAACCCTTTGAATTACAAAAATTTGATTATGCAGAAAAGTTTTGATTCATAAAAGTAAAATTAATTGAACAACAACAACCAAGCCTTATCCCACTAAGTGGGGTCGGCTACATGGATCAAATTACGCCATAGAGTTCTATCATAAACCATATTTGAATCCAACTCATTGACCTCTAAATTTTTTTAATGGTTTCTCTTATAGTTTTCCTAGGTCTTCCTCTACCTCTTTTGACCTGACTCTCCTCCATCTGATCTACTCTTCATACGACGGCATCTACAGGTCTTCTCTCTACATGCCCAAACCATCTAAACCTATTTTCTACCAACTTTTATAATATAGGTGCTACCCCCACTCTCTCCCTAATCGTGTCATTCCTAATCCTATCCCGTGTAGTCTTACCGCTCATCCAGCGTAACATCCTCATCTCTGCTACACTTACTTGATTCTCGTGTTGGCTCTTAACCGCCCAACACTTCGTACCATACAACATCACCGGTCTGACTGTTGCCCGATAGAACTTTCCTTTCAACTCAAGTGGTACTTTCTTATCACACAAAACACCTGAGGCTCTTCAATATTTCAACCACCCAGCTTAAATAAGATGATTTATAAAATTATTGATTGATATATAAAATTAAAAAAAAAACTTTTAAAGACATTAGGTAGGTAATATAGTTACTTTCCCCCTTAACCATGTGGTTACCACGAGAAAGGGTCCAATACTCCAGAATTCGGCTGGAAGCTAAATAAAGTCTAGCCAAAGATTGTTTTAATCAGTGATGGAACTAAGGTTCACTTGTTCGATTCGATCTTAATTGAAGCTTATTAACCACTTAAACTCAAAATAACTAAGCTAATAATATGATTAATTGAAACTAAAAGCAATAATTAATAAATAAATAAATAAACAATGTTTGAGGTTTGGTGTAAAGAAGAATTAACCAAACTGTGAGAAAGTATTGATATGCTTTTGTTACCTCTTGAGGGGAAGCCCAAACGTGTAGATGAGAATCAATGACGTTAGAGGTTGAAGAAGTTGAAGGGATTGTTTCCCTTGAAGACATTCTAATTGTGGTATTTGTAACACTTCTGAAACTGAAACTGAACGTGGGTTTCCTCGAACAATGATTTGTACGTACAACTGAAACTGAAACTGAAAGTACGGTGCTACTCAATCTTAGCGCCATTTCAGGTGATGCCTAAATTACCTCATCCTCGGACCCAATTTCTTATTATTTTTTATTTTTATTTTTTATTTTTAGGGGATTATTATTATTTATTATTAAAAATACAAAAATTTGTACTAATATTTTGTCAAAAAATGTACTAATATGTTCGTTTATCTGCTTCTTAACAAAAAATGGTTTATCCGATTATTTATTTTAATGTATAAAATCTTAGATATAGTACTAAGACAATCAAAAGAAAATAAGTATATCAGTCTCAATAGTTACACCATACCTATGATAGGAAGTATTATCAATAAGATAGCGTAAACCTTTAAGGTATTGTTAGGAAGACTATCATGTGGGCTCAGCCGACACACTATCAACATTTGATTTTGATTTTTGTTAAAAATAATACTTTTTTTTTATAAAAACATATCATCTAATTTAAAAATTATCAATAAAAAGATATTTAAATATGTGAACTTAATAAAAATGGATAAAATTAACGAACATTTTTAAAGCTTATAATTTATTAATTTGATTCAATTGATCCCTTTTGAGGGGAAGATCAAACTCTTTAACTCAATCTTCTACTACTACTATTAGTGGTCTCACTCATTGACATAAGTAAAAGCTACAAGTTCCTTACTCAAAGAACTCGTACTGATACTCTTTAGTTCACAACCCTAAAAACCTTAGATTGGAGTAGAAACTCGACCCTACTAATTGAAGGAATAAATCTAAAGTTTAATTAGTATTCAATATTAATGAAAAAATTATGAGATTTACTTTTCCCACCATGTTGCCTTCTCGCGCGCCCTGCAAAAATTCCAATAATACTCCTGGTCCGGATTTCGTTTTCCGAACCTGATTGTTAGTGTTTCCGAAAAATAAAATCCGGACAAATACAATATGAATATTTTGTGTTTTTCTTTGATGTCAAGGGTTTCTGTTGACCGTTATACAACCCCCGCATAAGCTGCAATGCAATTGCAGGGGTCGTATGAGCGGTCAACAATGATCATGACACCACAATCACTCCTAAAAGCTACCTAAAAAACTAAAAAAATTTGAAGAAAATGTAAGAAAGGAGGTGAAGAAGAATGAAGGAAAATGTTGAAGATCCAAGGCTTTTTATAGCCTTAAATCAGTGATAGGTCTTAATTACAGTCAAATAAAACGTGTTCCACATTCAAAACCGTCAAAAAAATGCATTCAAACTCCACTAACCGGCCTAACCTTTGGTGAAACGTCGCCGGCCAAAATGTTACTAAGGGTTTCCGGATTTTATAATCCGGAAAGCATGAAGGTGGTCCAGATTATAAAGTCCGAACTGCACCAGACCCTTTATTTGGATCGTTTTCGTTGCAAATGCCTTGGAAAAAAATTGAACAAAGGTACATAACATAAATAGAAGCAACATAAGACAAATAAACAGTTAAAAAAACCATGATAACAGAAATGTTGAATCTTTTGGGAAGGTGTTTTCAAGAGGATTTCTTTGAGTTAGATCATGCTGCCTTGCCAAATGACATATTCATCTGGCAGGCAGCAAGATCTAACTCATAGCAACCTCTTGATATTTTTTGAGTTATCTATCTATCAAGGAGGCAGCCTTAAATCTATATATTTTTGAAAGCATGTTGAGGATCTTCACCATGCTGGCACATAGAGAGCAATCTATTTTGCGACAGCATGACAAAGATCATCAGCACAATGACAAAAATGTTCATGGTCTCTTTAGTGTGTTTCTTTGTATTTTTGACAGCATGCTAAAGATCATCATCACGCCGTCAAATAGAGAGCTATCTATTTGCGACAGCGTGAGAAAGATCATCAGCTTAATAATAAAATTTGCATGGTTTTCTTTGGTGTGTTTGAGTGTTTTGCTGGTATTGAAGCTAAAAACCGGAGAAGGTGTATTTATAGAGGTCCTTGGATGTTGTGGACCATATAAACTTTTGGTGCAATGTGGTCCATACAAAAGAATCCTATGTTGAAGTATTCCGGATTTCGTATTCCAGAATACACTTACGCCCTATGTTAATCCGGATTTCATTATCCAGACTGCATATCTTTAGTTCTTTTATCGATTAAATGAACATCTTTGACGTAAATTAAAAACATAATGAAAGTTTAAATAATATATATATTATTCAAAACATAATGCAACAACTTAATTCAACAACTTAATCCAGTATCGTATTAATCCGAAAAATGTATTCCGAACAACAAAGGTGCATTCCGGATTGTATGTTCCCGACTGCATCAGTGTCATGGCCGGTGGTCTGCACCACAAGCAAAACATTTTTCAAACGTTTTTTGTCGGTGGTCAAGTCAAGAAAACGTGTTTTACCACGTTTTTTGACTAAATTTATGGCCTCCCAACCGTTTTTTGACCCACCCTCCCTATAAATAGCCTTCCAAACCCCATCATTTCTCACACCATACTCTCTCACCCTCTCCTCCTCTTCTCCTCTTCTACAACTATGGTTTTCCATTGTTGGCCTTTCATAGAAACATGTCTCTTTGGAAATTTTCAAGGATTGTATGAACGGTCAATGGGGCTTAGGGGCATTGTTTTCTTCTTGTCGTCCTCCTCTTTCCTCCTCCCTTGTCTCCCCTCCAACAGTGAAGCTACTGGTATGTCCTATCAGCCGGAGCCACTGGTTTAGCTTACCCGCTTAGAAATAGTTTTAGGTTCTTATGTAATAAGATTAGGAATAGTTTTAGGTTCTTATGTAAAAAGCTTAAAAAGCTTCAACATTATTGTAATGTATTATTCAAATATCAATGAAATGAGTTGTTTTTA